>Ga0123353_10002074_pt1 | contig 24766 bp, 18 predicted proteins | sample TergutLab28metaG_3_FD_92763 | JGI IMG/M metagenome (GOLD analysis project Ga0123353, IMG submission 92763) | Labiotermes labralis P3 segment gut microbial communities from Petit-Saut dam, French Guiana - Lab288 P3 | ecosystem: Host-associated > Arthropoda: Insects > Digestive system > Gut ...
GCCGGATGGCGGCACCGCGGTGATCATTCGCGGCGGCCCGCCCGAGAATACCATCGGCATCAACCGCACCAAGGGCGTCACCACGGCCCTCACGGCTGCCGGCAATTTCACCATCGAGGTCTCGCCCGACTTTGGCGGCTGGTCTACCGATGGCGGCAAGGCGTCCATGGAGAACATGCTCGCAAGGTTCTCGAGGATCGACGTTGTTTTCTGCGAAAATGACTCCATGAGCTTCGGCGCCCAATCTGCCGCCGCGGACGCGGGCCGTTCCGACGAGATGTTCTTCACCGGGATCGACGGCGCCAACCCCGCTATTCTGGCCATCCTTGAAGGTGGAAATTACAGGGCTACGGGCCACAACGATGCCAATGTCATCGGCGCCGAGGGCGTTGCCGTGATGGCCCGCATTCTCGCGGGTGAGGCTTTCGAGAAGATCAACGTCATGGATTCGCCCATCATCACAAGCGCGAATGCAGAGGAGTTCAGAAATTCGGGCAAGTGGGAGTAATGCACGCTCCGGCCGCTAGGCCGGCGGCTTACAGCAAGTCATGAACGGTTGGGGGCTGTCTCGCTAGGAATTTCTAGCGAAACAGCCCCTTTTCTTTTTGCCTCTTTCCCGTAAAACACCCGCGATTCAGCCCGTTTTGGGGGGCGGCTACTGGAACGTTAGCCTTAGCGTCGCCGTATCTGTCAGCCCGCTCTTTGTCTCCGTGTAAAACTGCATTTGCTTGCTTCCGGCTCCGAATGTCTGCGCCGACAGCGTGACCGTATCGGTAAAGGATATTTCCGTATCACCGCATATGAGCACCGTCCGCGCGATCTGATCGTTACAATTGCTTGCCAATTGAACGGATAGGGTCACTTCCCCCTCGATGCGGCCGTTGTTTTGCGCGCCTTGTATGGATATGGATACGCGGTCGCTCGATATATAGACGCCGTTGACATAGTAGTTGCGTCCGCGCCGCTCCACCTTCGCCCCGGCGGGAATTTCCACGATCACCACCGCTTCATCGGGCAGGAGGCGAAGGGTTGTTTCGGCCGTTATGTTCTCGGCCATGATCCTGTTCGTCACCGTATTGTACAGGTCGGCTCCCGGGGATTGGACCGTATAGGATACCTCCCGCGCGTCTTCATGGGGGTTGTACAGCAGATAGGTTGGATAAGCGGCTTCCATCAGCGTGTCCGTCACACATAGGTCTACCTTCAGTATGGCTTGCTGATCGGTCTGCTCAAACAGCGCGCCGAGTATGCCCGCATGCGCGCCGCTGTAGAGCGAAAAATCCGTCCGCGCCCAGTTGTATACGGTAGGGTCGCCGCCAATCCACGGGGATCGCCCGTTGCTTTGCTTGCGTATGCCCTCGTATGGAATGGCGCGCATGATACTGTCCGGAACCGTTTCATCGATGTACGTCGTGGATTGGTTTTCCGGCCTTGTCCCGTCGGCGTAATAATACCGTGCGTTGCTGTGCAGGTGCAGCAAGAATTTTCCGATGCTCTTGGCATACCTTGCATCATACCGCACCGTTGGCGCGACGGCTCCGGCCGCCGCGAAGGTATTCATCGAAAAGGCGTACCCGCCGCCGTCGGTGGTGCTCCCAAACAGCCCGTTGACCTCGATATCGCCCCATGTGCCGGCAAGCGAACCCCAGCCTCCTCTGGGGATCGAGTCCCCGTTAAATACCCGGTTCAATGCCCTTTGAAGATCATACTGGGTATCGTGCAGGGTATTGAGATAGGCCGCGAGCGCGGGCGCGTAGTACATCAGCACTTCATACAGCGGGCCGCCGAAAAAGCCTTCTATAAAATCCATCAGGTCAAAGATGGCTTCCATGTATCGCTCATCGCCCGTGAGCTCGTAGCCGTATTTGAACAATACCGCCATGCCCACGGCGCTGTCGGGTTCCCTCCAGATGCCGTTTGCATACGGCTCCATGGCCGTAAAGTCAAATCCCGTATAGTCGAAGTCGGGCATGGGCGTGTTCATAACGGTATAGGCCTTGTACCAGCTTTCGATGGTTGTGAGCGTGTTGGCGCGCATCTCCTCCTGCCCCTGGTACAGCATCGAAACCTGCGCATACAGGATGGCCGGGTACAGCAAGTACCACATCGAGGTCGTTTTGGAGCTGCCGGCAGGGTTGTTCAGAACAATCCCTTCCTCTTGGCTGAAAAACGCGTTCAGGCCGCGCACATAGTCGGCGCCATTCCGCCCGGACTTGTCGATCCCGTTCAAGGTCGCGTACAGCACCGCCGCGATGGCGGTAACGGCCTCCTGCTCGCCGTCCTCGTGCATCCGCCCGTCGCCCACATAGGCGGGCAGGCCAAAGCTGCCGTGCGTTTGATCCTCCCAAATCAAGGGAAGGAAATTCCCCGTTGCGCCAAGGTCAAAGACGAGAAGGTCAAACAACCCGGCGATGGCCTTGTAGTCGGTGTATTGGTAGCGTGCCGGCACGGCGGCATGGTAGCTCAGCATTTTGATGAAGGACTTTTCCGGCCCGACGGCGCCGCCGCCCTGCTCGGCTCCGCCAAGGGAAGACAGGCACGCCATCAGCATGAGCATTGCCAACCCCACCGAAATAAATCGTTTCGAAATGAATCGTTCCGAAATGAATCGTTTCATACCCCATACCTTCTTTTTGCAGCCCTTTTTTGCAGCAGCCGGGGGCGCGCAATGCGCGGCCCCGGCTGCTTCGCTCCGTTTTTTACTTCGTGTTGGCAATCTTGACGGAGGTGACCTCCACCTCGGCATCGGGGCCGCCGGCAGCGTAAACCCAAAGCACGCCTTCGATGGTTTCCCCATAGAGGTCGATATAGTCGCCAAGCCTCTCCGTGAGATCGACAGCGGCGTAGAGGTTCCATTTGAGGTTATTGTCGGGGATCAGGTAGAAGCCCCACGCGTGGTCTTCGATCAGAGGATCGGAGGGGGTAAACTTCGCGCCCCACTTGAACCCGTCATGGTTTTCCATGATCTGGACGAACAGGAAGGGGTTTTGGGAGAGGTCCAGCGTGATTACATCGGACTGCACGCCGCCCCAGCCGTCCTCGGCCGCCCTGACGATGGCCGCGTTGTCGCCCTTGGTCACCGAGCCTTCGCCGCCTCCCGGGGTAACCATGGGGCCCCAGCCCGAGATGGCGTTAAAATCAGCCGTGTAGAAGAACGGGTCGTTGCCCGTGTTGGCAATCTTAACGGATGTGACTTCCACTTCGGCGTCGGGGCCGCCGGCAGCGTAAATCCAAAGCACGCCTTCGATGGTTTCGCCATAGAGGTCGATATAGTCGCCAAGCCTCTCCGTGAGGTCGACGACGGCGTAGCTATTCCATTTGAAGTTGTTGTCGGGGATCAGGTAGAAGCCCCACGCGTGGTCTTCGATCAGGGGATCGGAAGGGGTAAATTTCGCGCCCCACTTGAACCCGTCATGGTTTTCCATGATCTGGACGAACAGGAAGGGGTTTTGGGAGAGGTCCAGCGTGATTACATCGGACTGCACGCCGCCCCAGCCGTCCTCGGCCGCCTTGACGATGGCCGCGTTGTCGCCCTTGGTTACCGAGCCTTCGCCGCCTCCCGGGGTAACCATGGGGCCCCAGCCCGAGATGGCGTCGAAATCAGCCGTGTAGAAGAACGTCAGCACTTCGGGGTCTTCAGCGCTCGCGGATTCTGCGAAGCAGGCAGCCAGCAGAACCGTCAGCGCCAGCAGCAGGGCGAGGGCTAAGGTGAACTTTTTGGACATGTTCTTTTCCTCCTATCGTTTGCTTATCCTTTAATTCCCGCCATTTTGATACCTTCCACAAAGAATCTTTGGGCAAACAGCAGTATCAAGATCACGGGGATTAAGGCAATGAATGAGGCGGCCATCAGCGGCCCCCACAGGGTCTCGCCCGTCATGCTCCGAAACGAGGCGAGGCCCAACTGCACGGTGTACTGTTTGGGGTTGCTGATATAGATCAACTGCCCCAACAAATCGTTCCACGTTCCAACAAACGACCACAGCCCGATCGTTATCAGCGCCGGTTTGCCCAGCGGCAAAAAGAGTTTATAGAAGATCTTCAGATAGCTTGCCCCGTCGATGAACATCGCTTCCTCAAGCCCCTTGGGGTAGGTGGAAAAATACATGCGCAGGAAGAAAATGAACGCCGCCGAACCGAAGTAGGCGGGCACCACCAGCGGCGCATACCCGTCGGCCAGCCCGACCGCCGACCACATGATGAACGTGGAGATCATCGTGACCTCGTACGGCATCATCATGGTTGCGAGCAGTATCATAAACAGCACGTTTTTTCCCTTGAATGTAAACCGGGCAAACCCGTAAGCCACCAGCGCGGATACAAATACCTCCCCGACTATTTTTAGAAAAGCCAGCCAAAAGGTATTGAACATGTACGACGCGAGCGGTACGACCTCAAACGCCCTTTCGAAACTCGAGGTATCAAACACGGACGGCATCCACCGGATGGGAACGGTGAATATTTCCGGCTCCGGCTTCAGTGCAGTGCTGATCATCCAAAAAAAGGGGAGCAGCATCACAACGGCGCCGACCAGATAAAACGCATAGGCCGCATACTTGGCCGCAAGCCTTCCGGGCCGCTGCCGCAACGCCTTTTGCATCATCGCCATTTTCATTCCTCCGAGTAGACCCAAAGCTTCTTCGTTACATTGATGATCATGGTCAATACCAGGATGATCACAAACAGAACCCATGCCAGGGCGGTGGCATAGCCCATTTTATAGAAGCTAAATGCCTGCTGATAGAGATGCACCATGTAGAAGATGCCTTCGCCGTCCGCGCCGCCGAGTATATAAGCGTCGGTAAATTTGCGAAACGCGCTGATGAGGGTCATCACCATGTTGTAGAAAATGACCGGCGTCACCATGGGGATGGTCACAAAGCGGATTTTATGCTTCCAGCCCGCGCCGTCGATGGTGGCGGATTCATACAGCTCGGCGGGGATATCCTTCAGCGCGGCGAGGTAGATGAACAGGCCGCCGCTGGCGCCCCAGGCCGTTACGATCAGATAGGAGGGCAGCACCCAGCTCGGATCGTACAGCCAGTTCGGCCCCTTGATGCCGATCGCGCTCAGTATGGCGTTGAGAACGCCGAAGCTCGGATCGAGCACCCAGGTGAAGACGATGGCGACCGCGACGCCCGATACGATCGCCGGCATGTAGAAAATCGTGCGGAAAACGCCGACGCCTTTGTAAGGCGTGTTGAGCGAAACGGCGATCAAAAAAGCGGTGACAATGGTCAGCGGTACGGCAAAAATGGCGTAGCGGACGGTGATCCACAGCGTTCTGTAAAATTCACTGTCGTTAAAAATGTCCGCAAAGTTTTTCAGCCCGATGAAGTCCGCCTTCCCGATGATGGACCAGTCGGTCATGGCGATGTAAGCGGCGGCAACCATAGGAAAAACGGTAAACACAGCAAGCCCTACGACCCAAGGCAAAACAAAGAGGAACCCCGCTTTGCTTTGATGCTTCAATCAACTCACGCCCTTTCAGCAAAAGCGCGCCTTACTGTTTTCGATTTGCGATCAGCTTGCGGCTCTCTTCGGCGATGGCTTTTGCCTCGCTCACATAATCGAAGGAGGTATCGTTGAGCATTTTGGCGTAGAGGCGCACCCACAGGAAGGTGTTGATCTCGTTCCACTCCGGGATATAATTGGCCGAACGCGCCTGATTCAAAACGATCTGGATGGTATCCAGCGCGCCTTCCTTGCGCGGGTCGATCTTGGCCACGTTGCCCACGGTCCCTTTAATCGGGGGCGCGACCTTCCATTCAAAGAAGGCCAATGTCAGGGTCTCCATCACCTCGTACGCCAAGGCGTCGTCCTTGAGGTTGGCAGCCATCACGGTGGAGGCCGTCCAGTTGAACGCCGAGGCCGTGCCGTCCAGGCCGACCGGCATGGGGGCGTAGCCGATCTCAAAGCGTTCGTCGTCCGGCAGTTGCGACGCCCTGCGCTCGAAGTCGTCTTGAATGCCGCCCATAAACATGGCGGCGCGTTGCTTCACAAACCATACATCCCGCGTGCCGAGGCTGGCGACCTCATTATAAGCCGGCGTAATGCCCGCGCTGAGGATGGTGTTTAGGATCTCCAGCCCCTTGAGCGTGGCTTCTGAATCGATGAGGACGTCCGTGCCGTTCTCGGCAATAATGTCGCCGCCGCCGGCCCAGATAAAGGTTTCGATGTTCGGCCAGCCGTCCACGATATAGCCGTATTGCTGATAATCGTTGTTGAACGAGTCTTTTTGGATCTTCGTCAGCTTTTTCGCGGTATCGATAAATTCCTGCCACGTCCAAGCGTCGTCGAAGCTTGGATACGGGACGCCCGCCTCGTCAAAGAGTTTTTTGTTGTAGTAGACCATCAGCGGATTGGCGATCCACGGGAGGCCGTAATATTGCCCTTGATATTCGGCCGAAGAGAGGACCCCCTCGTAAAACTGCTCGGGCTTGAGCGCCGTGCTTTTTGAGAACGGTTCGGTGATGTCCGCGATGGCCCCGAGGGAGGCGTATTTCGAGATGAGCTCCTGCGTGAGCCAGAAGAAATCCGGCGTTTTATTGGACGCGATATAGGTGGAAATTTTTACATAGTAGTCGGAGGGGATGCTGAGCACGTCGATCGTGTAGCGGCCTTCCGCCTTCTCGTTGACGGCGTCGATGATCTCCTGAAACTCCTTGAGCTCCGTTCCCGCCGCCCATGTGGCAATGGTGAAATGGGTCTTGCCCTCTCCGGCGCCTTTTTCGGCGCCTTCCCCTGCGGGCGTGCAGCCGCTTAAGAGAGAGAGAAGCAGCGTGATTGACACGACAAGCCATGCGGTCAGTTTCACATTTTTCATCATAATCCCTCCACTTATTCACCTTTCCAAGTTGGCCCTATACGCAAAACCGGCGATCAAACCCGGCTGACGGCATGCATCCCTCATCGCAAGGCTCAAGGCTTGGCGCCGTCTCGCCTTCCTCTTTGTAACTTTACAAAGCAGTGTCATACAATTCTAAGTATACACAGGGAATTTCTTTTGTCAAGATTATCTTAGCAAAAACTCTGTTGCCTTTCCATTGGTTTGTAAGGTTACAAATTTAACATTCCGCGTCCATGTTTTTGAAAAGTAAGAAAATTTCCCCGATCGCTCCTTGACAACCCCGCCCCTTCCCACGTATACTAAACCTACTCCCTTTGGGAGAACTTTAGGAGGACTTTGGATGTCGGTTAGCATTGTTGGGTAAATTTTCCAACAACTGAACCATTTGCGAGGGAACAGCATCACTTGCGGCGCAGACGCGCCTATTTGTTTGTATGTTCCGCCGCATTGGGCGCTGCCGTGTCCATCGTTTTGTGCAACAGGCTTCGCAGACGTGATAGGCTTTGCCCTGTCACGTCTGTTTTTTATGGCGGCACGCCCTCCGTTAAGAGAGGGGAAAAAGAAAAGTGAATCCTTTTGAACAGGCCCTAGAATTTGACACGATCCTTGCCATGCTTTGCGAAGCCGCGCACTGCCAGCGTGCCCGCGAACGCCTTCGCTCGCTCCGCCCCACACCCAGCGAGGCCCGCTGCCGCCATGCCATGGCGGAAACCACCGCCGCCAGAGCCGTGCTGGACGCATGCGGTTCCCCGCCGCTCACCCCCATGGAAGAGGCGGAGCGCGTGCTTGCGCTCGCCCTTTCGGGCGGGATGCTTTCAGGCCCGGAGTTGGAGAGCGCAGCCCGGTTTGCGGCGGCATGCGAGCGCATGCGCCGCTATCTGTCTTCCGCCGAGGGTACGGGCGCGGACATCGCCCTTGTGGGGCGCGGGATCGACGGTCTTTCCGATTTGCGGGGCGAGATTGAAAACTGTATCCGCGGGGGCGAGGTGGATTCCGGCGCTTCGAACACATTGCGCGATCTGCGCAGGCGGATGGACAGCGTGAAGGCGCAGATTCAAACGCGCCTTTCGGCAAGCCTTTCACACCGGCCCCAACTGTTTTCCGATTCCGTGGTGGTCATGCGCGCAGGGCGTTATGCCCTGCCGGTAAAGCGCATGTACCGCAACGAATTCCAGGGCACGGTGGTGGATATCTCGTCCTCGGGCGGGACGGTATTTATGGAGCCCGCCTCCGTGCGCAAGCTTTCCGATGAATGGGCGGAACTGCATATGGAGGAGGAGAACGAGATTCGCCGCGTGCTGTACGCCCTTTCCGGCTTGGTGGCCGACAGCGCGCCTTCCATCCGCCGGAACATGGAAGCGATGGAAAGCCTCGACTTTGCCTTTGCCAAGGCGCAGCTGAGCCGGCAGATGAGCGCGGTCGCGCCCGAAATCACCGCAAAGCGAAGCCTGCGCCTGGTAAACGCCCGCCATCCGCTCCTAAACCCCGCCTCCTGCGTTCCATTGTCCCTTGAGCTGACGGACAAGGCGCGCGGGATCGTGATCACCGGCCCGAACACCGGCGGAAAAACCGTTGCGCTGAAGACCCTCGGTTTGCTCGCCCTGATGGCGCAGTGCGGCCTGCATGTGAGCGCCGGGGAAGGAACGCGCCTTTGCCTGTTTGACGCGTACCTGTGCGATGTGGGAGACGGGCAGAGCATTGCGGAAAACCTTTCCACGTTTTCTTCTCATATGACGCGCGTGAAGGATATTCTGGAAAAGGCCGGGCCGGAAAGCCTTGTATTGTTGGATGAGCTGGGCTCGGGCACCGATCCGGCGGAAGGGATGGGATTGGCCGTGGCCGTGCTGGAGGAGGTGCGCCTGCGCGGCAGCATGCTGGTTGCCACCACCCATTACCCGGAGGTGAAGGCGTATTGCGAAAGCGCCGAAGGCTTGCTCAACGCCCGGATGTGCTTTAACGAGGAAACCCTGGCGCCCACCTATCAACTGGAGGTGGGGCAAGCGGGGAAAAGCTGTGCCCTGGCCATCGCCCGGCGCATTGGATTGCCCGAACCCCTTTTGGAGCGCGCGCGGCAATACAGCGCGGGGGAGGCTTTGCCCGTTCCGCAAAATTCAGCGCCCAAATCGCCGCAGGGTCAGCGGATTCAGGCCGCCAAGGAGCCGGCCCGCCCCACCCGCGCGCAAAGCTTTGCGCTGGGGGATTGCGTGATGATCTATCCGGCCAGGGAAGTTGGCATCGTATGCCAAACCGCCGACGGCCGGGGCATGCTGATGGTGCAGATTCAAAAGAATAAGCGCTCGGTAAACCACAAGCGGCTCAAGCGCATTGCCCCGGCGGAAGAGATGTACCCGGAGGATTACGATTTCTCCGTCGTATTTGACAGCGTGCAAAACCGCAAGGCCCGCCGTGTGCTGAGCAAAAGGCATGATCCCAATGCCGTCATTGAATTGGAACAAGAGAAGATGGAACAAAAGAAGTGAAGTTTGGGCTTGACAAGGCGAATCGTTCTATGATACCCTCCTCGCATCCCCCCATAGGGGATATGAGGAGGGCTTTGCATGACGGAAAAACACCACCGCCATTCGGAAACGAAGAAGGTCATCGACCGCTTATCCCGCGCCGCCGGCCACGTCGAAGCGATCAAGAAAATGGTGGCGGAGGATCGTGATTGCAGCGATGTCTTGATCCAGCTTGCCGCTGTCCGCTCCGCCATCAACAATGTCGGAAAAATCATTTTGAACGACCATATGGAGCACTGCGTCGCGGAAGCGATAGGAACCGGAGACAAGGAAGCGCTCTCAAGGCTCCAGGCTGCCATCGACCAATTTTTGAAGTAAGGGGAGAGTAAAATGAAAACCGAAAGAGCAAAAGACTATCCATTTGCCAAGCGGGCTTCATCCTACGACAGCGGCATTGAGGGCAGGGCATCACAAAGGTTTTACAATCTGCTGCTCGGCGCAATTTCACTTTCGCCGGGCGCGGCGGTTCTGGATGTCGGATGCGGAACCGGGGCGCTTCTTAAAAAACTTTCGGACAAATCCAACATCGTTGGCCATGGCATCGACGTGGAAGAAAACATGATCGCAGAAGCAAAAAAGCAATGCCCGGAAATGAGCTTTGAGATTGGCCGGTGCGACGGCCTGCCTGTGGGCGATCAGGCGCTTGACGCGGTGATTGCCTGCCTCGCTTACCATCATTTTGACAATAAGCCCGGATTTGCCGCAGAGGCGGCGCGCGTTTTGAAACCCGGCGGCATTTTATACATTGCGGATCCGCGCCTTCCTTGGGTTGTCCGCAAGCCGCTGAACGGCATTTTGCGGATCATGGGGATGGTTGGAAGGATCAACGATTCGCAAGAGATTGAAGCCGTTTTTGCGCCGCACGGCTTTGCTGGAACCGGAATCGCTGCCGACAAATATGCACAGGTCATCAAGCTTCAAAAAACATGCCGTGCGCACATGAAAGCATAGGCGGGGATACCATGAAACGGCTTTTGGCTTTGTTATCCGGGTTGAGAATGACCCTCGTGGGCGGCGCGTTTCTTGCCGCCAGCTTGATTCTGCTTTTAACCGGAACAAAAGTCCCCGTTGATCCGGCGTGGGCCGCAGTGATCCTTTGCGGGTTTCCGCTGTTGTATCTTGCGATCCGGCGAATCGTTCACAACAAAGGTATGAGCAAAATATCCTCCGCGCTTTTGATCTGCATTGCCATGATCGCCTCCGTCGCAATCGGCGAGCTTTTTGCGGCGGGCGAGGTCGCGTTCATTATGGCGATCGGCGCGATTCTGGAAGAAAAGACGGTGGAGCGGGCAAAGAAAGGCATCAAGCGCCTGGTCACCCTCGTGCCGGAACAGGGCCGGAAAGTTGCAGATGATAAAACAGAAATGGTTCCTATCGGGCTGGTGAGGCAGGGCGACGTTTTGCGCATCCTGCCGGGCGAGGCGATTCCCGTTGACGGCGAAATCCTGTTGGGCAACACCTCCGTGGATCAATCCATCATCACGGGCGAATCCCTGCCGGTGGACAAGGCGGCGGGCGACAGCGTGTTTTGCGGTACGATCAACCGCTTTGGTTCCATCGACATCCGAACCACAAAGGTGGGCGAGGATTCATCCCTGCAAAAGCTCATCCGCATGGTGCAAGAAGCCGAAGACAACAAAGCGCCCACACAGCGCATTGTGGATCGGTGGGCGTCGTGGCTCGTTCCGGTAGCCGTAGCGATTGCGGGCATTACCTACCTGGTTACCGGAGACATCACGCGGGCGGTTACAATTCTGGTCGTATTCTGCCCCTGCGCATTGGCGCTGGCCACGCCGACCTCCATCATGGCGGCCATCGGGCAGGCCACAAAGCATGGCGTCATCATCAAATCCGGCGACGCGTTGGAGCGCATGGGCAAGGCGGATTGCATCGCCTTTGACAAAACGGGGACGCTCACCCACGGCAATCTCGTTGTCAGCGATGTGCTCTCCTTCGACGGCGCCACATCAAGCGATGATGTTTTGCTGCTGGCCGCATCTGCCGAAGCCTATTCTGAGCACCCGCTGGGCAAAGCCGTTGCCGCTTACGCGAAGGAACGGGGGGTTGAATTGCAGCCTGCCCAGGATTTTGTGATGATCCCCGGCAAGGGAATCAGCGCGGGGGTGGGCGAGCGCCAAATCCTATGTGGAAACGCCGCGTATTTAGCGGAAAATGGCGTGCTATTTACGGATGAAGCAGCGGCCGCCCTTGAGCGGATTCGCGGACAGGGCAAGGCGGTTATTCTTGTTGCCGAGCGCGGCGGATGCCTTGGCCTTGTGGCCTTGTCCGATACGCTTCGCGCCTGCGCAAAAAGCATGGTTTCGGCATTGAGGGCGGCGCGTACCGGCACGGTGCTCTTAACGGGCGATCACAAGCGGACGGCGGACTATTTCGCCGGGCAAGCCGGCATCACCCGCGTGCATGCCGAACTCTTGCCTGCCCAAAAGGTGGAGCGCATCAACCAATTGCAGCGCGAGGGCCGCAAAGTTTGTATGATTGGCGACGGCGTGAACGATGCCCCTGCGCTCAAAACGGCATACGTGAGCGTGGCGATGGGCAGCATGGGCAGCGATATTGCCATCGAGGCGGCGGACATTGCGCTGATGGGCGACGATATCGCCAAGATACCCTACCTCAAGCGGCTGTCAAACGCCGCCGTCAAGCTGATTAAGTTCAACATCATGCTGTCTATGGGCATCAACTTTGTTGCGATTGTTCTGTCCGCGCTTGCGCTGCTCAACCCTATTACAGGGGCGCTGGTGCATAATATCGGCTCGGTGTTGGTTGTGCTGAATGCGGCGCTGTTGTATGATCGAAAGTACTAATACTACTTCTTGATTGAAAACGTTTGGCAGATGGCGAAGGATTTTGTGTTTTCGCTAAGCCGACGAAACGAGGCGTAGCAGCGCTACGCGGAGTGGAGAAGGCAACGCGATAACGCAAAAGACAAGTCAAATGACAACGTTTTTGATCAAGAAGTAGTATAACATTCTTTGCGATGTGATCGGGTATCGCGGGTCGATGAGGGCATCGGCCCTATATTTTGTATTCAAATGCTGTTGCCCTGCGAGCCGGCCCGGAAATTTGCAAGCTCCCGCGCTCCATGCTATACTGGGTTGGTTGTCAAATAAGAGGAAAGGAGCCGCGCATGAAGAAAAGACCGGATGTGGACGCCATCGTGTTCGACCTGGGCGAGGTGCTGCTCACCTTCAATCCGTTGGCGCACTTCAAAAAGCTGTATCCGGCCCCGTTGGCCGAGCGCATCACCGCAGCCACCTACGCCTCCCGGCACTGGGCCGAGGTGGATCGCAGCGTGCTCACCATGGAAGAAATCGTGGCCCGGATACGCAAGGACGCGCCCGACATGGACGAGTGGATCGGGCCGGCGCTGGCCGAGTATCACAACCTCGTGCAGCCGATTGCGGAGAATATCGCGGTGCTGCCCCGGCTGCGGGCCGCCGGCTATCGGCTGTACGCGCTGTCCAACTTCGGCGCCGACTACTTCGCCGAGGTGCGGGCCCGCAATCCGTTTCTGGATCAGCATTTCGACGGCCTGCTGATCTCCGGCCAGGTGCATGTGCTCAAGCCGGACGCGGCCATATACCTGCTGCTCTTGCACACCTTTGGGCTGGATCGGGCACGCACCCTGTTTATAGACGACCGGCAGGAAAACATCGACGCGGCGCGGGCCGTGGGCATCCGGGGCATGCGCTATACCTACCCTGAGCGGCTCGACGCATTGTTTGCATAGGGCGCGATTTTTCATCAAATTCTCATGTTGGCAATTGGCAAAAAACCTGGCGGATATCGCATAATTCTGGTACTATAGACGAGAGTACGCGCACCGGCGCCGCGCGCTATAGGGGGATCTGCTTGAAAGTAAAAAAGCTCCTGCCAAAGCTGAGCGGTTGGCAGTGGTTCAACCTGATATCGTTGCTGGTCATCGCCGGGCTGCTGTGGGGCGTGGTGGTGGGCAACCAAGGCCTCAGCGGCCTGCTGGGCAGGTGGGGTTCCCTCGATCTGCGCTGGATGATCGCGGCGGTCTCATGCATGGGTTTTTTTTGGATATTTGAAGCCCTCGCGCTGCACTGGCTGGTTGCGTGCCTGTACAAGGGCGTGCCCTTCCGTTCCAGCATGCGCACCGCCATGATCGGCCAGCTATATGGCGCGCTCACCCCCTTTGCCACCGGCGGCCAACCCGTGGCGCTCATCTACATGCACCGCGACGGCCTGGATACCGGCGGCGGCGCGTCGGTGTTGGTCGTCAAATCGATTCTGTACCAGATGAGCATCATATTGATGGCGCTGCTGCCGGTGCTGGTGGGGTATCGGTTTTTCCGCAATCAGGTTCCGGGCTTTGACTGGCTGGCCGCGCTGGGCTTTGGCATCAACCTGCTGGTAACCCTGGGCATGCTGCTGCTGGCCGTGTATCCGCGGGCCACGCGCAAGCTGTACGCCATCGTGGTCAATATCCTGCACTTTTTCCGCATCGTGCGGGATGTGGACGCCACCATCGCCAAGGCGCAAACCCAATTCGATATCTACCGCGAAAGCACCCTGCGGTACGAAAAAAAATGGCGCGCGCTGTGCGGCGTCACCTTGCTTACGCTCCTGCAGCTGCTGTCGCTCTACCTGGTGCCCTACATGATCTATCGCGCGTTTGGCTACCAGGAGCCGGGGATTGTGTTGCGCATCGTATCGGCGGTGGCGTTTGTAACGATGGTGTCGGCCTTCGTGCCGCTGCCCGGAGGCTCGGGGGGCGCCGAGGGCTCGTTCTTGCTGTTTTTCGCATTGTTCTTTCAGCAGCCCGATCTGTTAATCGCGATGCTGCTGTGGCGGCTGATTACCTACTACTTTGGCATGATAGCGGGCGCGCTGGTGATGTTGGTATCGCGCAAGCGGCAGCGTGCCGTGGTGCGCCTGCCCCTTTGACACAATATACAAAAGACTTTTACGCAATCGCTAAGGATGGATCGGGCATGAAAGAAGGGCGTCTCTCACGGGCCGCGGCGTGCGCCCTCGCGCTGCTGTGCGCGTTGGGGCCGCTGCTGCTTTTGTCCGCCTGTTCCTCCGGCCAGCATCCATTGCCTCAAGTGAGCGTGGTGGCCGAGCTGCAGCCCGGCGGCAGCCTGAGGATCGCCGAGGAGATCACCTACGAGCTGGCGGCGGGGGTGCGCAGCATCTCCCACGCGCTGGAGGCCGCTCATGCCGGCGACATCGCCGATGTAGCGGCATCGGCACGGCTGGCCGACGGGCAGCGCGTGCGCTTCGCCCTGCGCGGCCACGCCGAGGTGGGCGACAGCGGGGCGCTGGTGGTGCGCCCGGCCGACGAAACCCACCTGCTGCTTACCCTCTATCATCCGTTTACCCCGCCCCACGCCTCGCCCACGGCGGCGGCGGTGACGGTTACCTACACCTATACGGTGCACGGGGTGGCCCTGCGGTACAGCGACGCCGGCACCTTCACCTGGGAACCCTTGGGAAGCCGGGGCTGGGACGTGCCCATCGCGCAGTGGTCGGCGCGGATCGCGCTGCCCGTCCGCCCCGACGACCGGCTGGACGTCGCGCTGCTTCAGGCCCCGCCCAGGGCCACGCTCACCCGCCTCAGCGACGGCGTGATGCTCTCCGCCCAGTCGGTGCGGACGGGCGCCCGCGCCGCCTTCCGGGTGGATTTCGCGCCCGAGATACTGGTGCTTACGCCGGTGACGCCCGGGGAACCGTTGGCCGCGCTGCGCGCCGAGGTACGGCAAGAGGATGTTCGAAGCGCCGCGCTGGGGTACGGGTGGGCGGCGCTGTGCGCGCTATCCTCGCTGGGGCTGGCCGCGTGGTACCATCGCCGTGCGGAGCAAAGCCGCCGCCAACTGTCGCCCGAGTCGCGGAGCGGGGCGATGCTGGGGATCACCGCCCCCGCCGAACTGTCCACCCTGGTGCCGCTGGCCGGCGGCGTGGGCCCCCGGGACGTGGCCGCCATGCTGCTGCACCTGGTGCACCGTAACCATTTGGCGCTGCTCCCGCCCGACGCCGGCCTGCCGCTGACCCGGGAAACCACGGACCAGGCGCGGCTGATCCGCCTGCCCGCCCCGCGGGACACGCTGCTGGACGGCGAGTTCTTTTTGATCCATTGGTTTATCGACACCCTGGGCGACGGCAAGGCGGTAACGCTGGAGCAGATCCGGCGCGTACCCCGCGCGTCCTTTGACAGCGACTACCGGGTATGGCGGCAGCTGGTAAACGAACAGATCGCGCAGCGCCCGTGGTTTGAAGATCTGCGCACCGAGCGCAGGGCGCTGGCCGCGCTGGGAGGCGCGCTGTCGCTGGGCGCCGCCGCGATACCGGCGCTGGGCGCGTTGCCCGTGGCCTGGCTGGGCGCGCCCATCGGGCTGGCCACCGTGGCTTACGCGCTGGGCATGCGCCGCCGTACGGCCGCGGCCGCGCTGGAGGTGCAGCGTTGGCGCAGCCTGCGCGCTCAACTGCTGGCCGGCAGCGTGCAGGGCGCTTCGGCCATCGCGCAGTGGGAGCGTATCTTGCTCTACGCGCACGCCATGGGGATCGGCCAGCAGGCCGCCGAAGCCATGCAGGCCGCCGTCGCCGCCGAAGCCAAGGGCGAAGCTCCCCCCTGGCCCGACGCGCGGGAAGCCACCTTCATGGCCTGGCCGCTGCTGGAATATCCGGGAGATTTGGCGCGCTGGTTTGAGTTGCTGTGCGCAGCCATCATGCCGGTAAGATAGTTGCGGGAACTCACCGATGCGCGCCTGCGCAACTTGTCGTTTTCTTGTCGTTTCTGGATGCGGAAAGCTTTACAAACCGGGCGAAAAAAGGTAGAATAGGAATGTTCATCCAAAAAACCATCCCGAAGGAGGGTCCATGAAGCGTTTGGTCTGGGCGCTGTGCGCGCTGCTGCTGTTGATCCCCGCCCTCGCGCCGGCGAACGCTCCGGCGCTTCGCGGATACGACGAGGAGGCCGGCTACCAGTACGTGGCGATGGGAACGTATCCCCAAGCGCTCGACGGAAGCGCGCATCCCATCCTGTGGCGGGTGCTCACCGTGCGCAGCGGCGCGGCCTACTTGCTCAGCGAGTACATACTGGGCAACGACTGCGTACACCCGGACGACAAGGAGTTCGTGGCCTTCGGCTCGGAGTGGAACAAAACCTTTCTGTTTGCCCGGCTCAACGGCGAATTTGCGCAAACCGCATTCACCGAAGCGGAGCGGGCGCGCATCCGCGACGACTTGGAATTAGGCGCGGTATCTTTGGTGCACAGCGACGATCTGCGCAACCCGGCCTACGGTTTTACCGGCAACGCGTCGCGCATGGGCTACGGCACACCCTACGCGCTGGCCAACGGCTTGTTCCGGTACAGGAACGGCTCCAGCCCCTACTGGACGCGCACCCCCTCCGAGGTGATGGCCAGCGGCGTGCGCTGCCTCAAGGTAGACGGCAGTATCGGCTACATCCGCTGCGTGGTAAAAAACGAGGGCTTCCGGCCAGCGATCTGGCTCGAGCTAAATGAAGCCTTTGCGGGCGGGCAGGGCACCTTGCACGATCCCTTTTATTTTTAACACATAAACACAAAAGGCGGGCAACAAAGCATGACACACACGCGGCGCTTGATATGGGCACTGATTGCCTTGCTCCTGTGCATCGTGGCGGGCATCGCAGCGGCGGAGCAGGCGTCGCTGGCCCAATTGGCTGTGGACATCACCAGCGCGAGCGAAATCAAAGACGAAATGCGGCGGTGGCCCACCGGCCTGCTGCGAGACAGAAAGTACACCACCAGGTGGACCAGCAAGGAGGATCGGGCGCCCTACCTGGCGGTGTACGCGCCGGAACATACCCCCATCGGATCGGCCTACATTTGCTTTGGCGAAATGCCGCCCTATTGGGAGATTCAAATCCCTCACGGCGACGGGTGGATCACCTACATCGAGGGCGACACCCGCTTTTTGCACGCCTTTGTTGCGCTGCCCGAGGTGGAGGCTTTCCGGCTGGCGGCCCATTACCCGCGGAGGGCCAGCCTGATCATCAACGAGATATACATCTTTAGTTCGGGCGAGGTTCCCCATTGGGTGCAGCGCTGGGAGCCCACGCCAGAAAAGGCCGACCTGATGTTGGTGGTGGCCCATCCCGACGACGACCTGATTTGCCTGGGCGGCACCATCCCCACCTATTCCGTGGAGCGAGAACTGGACACGGTGGCGGTGTACATGACCTCTTGCAACACCACGCGCAGCAGCGAGCTGCTCAACGCGCTGTGGTACACAGGCATGCGCCAATATCCGGTGATCGGGCCGTTTACCGACCAGTACACTTCCGACCTCCGGCGGGCGTACCGCAGCTGGTCCATGCCCGAGTCCCGCGGGTTTGTTATGGAGCTGATCCGGCGCCACAAGCCGGAGGTCGTCGTGTCCCACGACTTGAACGGCGAATACGGGCACGGCGCCCACATGCTGGCTGCCGACGCCACCCTGTACTGCGTGCAGCACGCCGGGGATGCTTCCGTGTTCCCAGAATCGGCCTTGCGGTATGGCACATGGACGCCCAAAAAGCTGTATCTGCACCTGTACCCGGAGCGGCAAATCGTTAAAAACTGGCGCATTCCTCTGGCCAGCGCCGGCGGAAAAACCTCGCTGGAGGTAGCGCAGGAAGCGTATCGGTTCCACCTCACGCAACAGAAAACCCGCTTCCGGGTAACCGATGAAGGACGGTACAGCAGCGCGCTGTTTGGGCTCGCCTTTACCTCGGTAGGAGACGATGTGCAGGGCGACGACTTTTTTGAGCATGTGGACACCGGTTCCCGGGTTCCGCCTACGCCCACGCCGGAGCCCACGCCCACCCCGGAGCCCACGCCCGCCCCGGAGCCTACGCCCACGCCGAAGCCTACGCCCACCCCGGAGCCTACGCCCACCCCGGAGCCTACGCCCACCCCGGAGCCTACGCCTACCCCGAAGCCTACGCCCACCCCGGAGCTCACCCCCATCCCTGCGCCGGTGTCCGTCCAGGCCCTGGCTTCCAGGCTGAATCCGCCTCAAACCTATGCGCCCTTCGCGCTGGGGGCCAACTGGCCGGTGGCGCCGTGGCCGCGGGATGGAAGGGGCTTTCTGCTTGAAGGCGAGTACCTATATGAAAACGAAGAGGCCGGCGTGTGGTTCTACGCATCGCCCACGGTGGTGGTGCGCATAGACCGCAAGGAGGACCGGGAAAAGCCGCTCGTGTGGTACGAGGCGCACATTTATGTGGATTCATACAAGGGAGAGCACTTCGGCTCCATTGTTCATGACCGAGACAACCTCCACAAGCGGAAGCAGGAACACGTACAGCCCGCGCTGATCGCACAGCAAAACCAGGTGGTGTTTGGCATGAACACCGATTATTACACCTACCGGATCGGCCGCAACTCCATCGTGGGCATCGTAATCCGCGACGGCCAGATCCTGTACGACAATGTGCCGGAGCGCAACCGCAGCAAGTTCCCGAATCTGGATGTGCTGGTTATGTTTCCGGACGGCAACTGGGGTGTATTCCATGCCGATGAGTACACCGCGAAAGAGTACTTGGCGATGGGCGCGGTGGACGTGTACTGCTTTGGCCCCTACCTGATACGCGACGGCCAGCTCAACCCCTTTGTAGAAGAGATGGTTGCCGGCAAAACCATGCAGCCCCGCTGCGCCATTGGCATGATCAAGCCGGGCCACTACTATGCCATGCTTGCCGAGGGCGGCATGTCGCGCCGCAGCATCGGCGTATCGATTCCGCAACTGGCGGAGAACATGCGCGCGGCGGGCTGCACCCAGGCGTTCAACCTGGATGGCGGCCAAACCGCGGTGATGTTGTTTATGGGCGAGCAGATTTCGCGCATCGGCGCTTATTCTGGCGGCAGGACGTCGCCGCGGACCACCACGGAAATCATGGGCGTGGGGCAGTCCGATTTGATAGAAAAGTAAGGCTACCAGGCCTCGATTCCCCTGAACAGCTCCAGCTCGCGCAGCACCCGCACGTCGGAGAAGGTGTCGCGGGTAAGCAGCGAGCCGTTGCGGAAGTACAGGCACATAAAGGGCGCGTCGGCCACAAACTGATGCTGCACCTCGCTCATGGCCTGCCTGTAGCCATCGGGGGTGGTTTGCGCGCGCATGTTCTTGATCAGATCGTCCATGGTGTCGCTGCGGTAACGGGAATAGTTGGTGTCCAAGCCCAAGAACATAAAGCCGGGATCGGGCACCACGTCCATGTTCATGCCGCAGAGCACCAGGTCGAAGTTGCCCGCCGCCAACCGCTCCCGTACCCGCCCATACGAGAGAACCGATACCGTGCACTGGATGCCCACCGTGCGCAGCATGTCCACGATGCGGTTGGCGGCGCTTTGACGCACGCCGCCGGTGGGCTCCTCGTAGGTGAGCAGGGTGATGCTCAGCAGGGTGGGCGTGCCGTCTACGAACCGCTCGCGCACACCGTCATCGTTGAGCTGCCAGCCGGCCTCCTCCAGCAGCTCCATCGCCCTGGTCACATTGTAGGGTTCCTGGGTGGCCGACCCGTCATACAGCCAGGAGCCGGGATGGATGGGGGTGTCGGCAACGGTGGCCATGCCTTGATACACCTGCCGCACGAGCTCCGTGCGATCGATGGCGGCGATGATGGCGCGGCGCACGTTGTCGTCGCGCAAAATCCCTTTCCGCTCCCTGTGGTGTATCAGTAGCAGCTCCAACTGGCGGGTGCTGTACGCCATGGAGAAGGAGCGCAGGCTGCCGGTATAGCGGGTGGCGGCCATGGAGCGGGTGGCGGCCACGTCCACCGCGCCGGCGTCAAAGGCCTCCAGCGCCTTATCGATGTTGGGATAGATCAGCGCCACAATGTTGGATACGTTGGCCACCGGCTTGCGATACCCCGACCAGGCGGTGAGCCACAGCTTGTCGCCCGAATCGTATTCCGCTATGCGGTACGGCCCGGTGCCCGGGGGCAGCGCGCTGGCTACCTCTTCGGCGGGCAATATGGGGAAGGTCATCGCACTAAGCAAACCGTAATAAGCTCGGGAGCCGGAGATCTGCACGGTGTAGTCATCGATGGCCCTCCAGGCGGAAATGTAGGCCTCCATCAAGTTGGCGTGCACGCCGCGCTCCTCCCGGGGCAGGTTGCTCACGCGCTTCTCGTCGTACTGGCCGAGCTCGAATATGTGGTTGAGGGTGGCCACCACGTCCGCCGAGGTGAGCGGCTGGCCGTTGTGGAAGGTGATGTCGGTGCGCAGGTGAAATATCCAGCGCCTGTTGTTGTCGGTGGGCGGCTCCCAGCGCTCGGCCAGGGCAGGCACCGGGCGGCCGTCGTCGTCCAGGGCCACCAGCCCCTCGTAGCACAGCGCCATCAGGCTGTGCATGTCGCGGTCGCGGGAGGTTAGGGGCGAAAGATGCGCGTCCTCGCGGGCCACCGCGGCCACGGTAAGGGAGGTGAGGCCGTGGTAAGCGCCCCCCGCGGCGCCCGGCATCAGCCACACGGCCAGCAGCATCCCCAACAGCACCGGGATCACCCGCTTGAACAAACGATGCTCGATGAAACGATGATTCATTCCAAACCTCCATCTTGTACTTCCGAAAAGTGATTTTCCGTAAAATGATTTCTGCGATACACTTCGATGGCGCGCTGCACGCGGGCCTCGTACCCGCGCGTGTCGGCGGTGGGGATCACGTCCAGCGTAACCCCGTCCGAGCTGTACTCCGGGTTCCTGAGCCAGGCGGCCACGTTGGTCTGGCCGGCGTGATAGCCGCACACCATCTTTCGCACATCATTGTCAAACAATTTGGCGAGGTAGTTCAAATACCAAGTGCCCATGCGGACGTTGAGCTCGGCTTCGAACAGCCGCTCGGGGTTAAAGTCGGGCTCTCCCGTCATGTCGGCGATCCACTGGGCGGTCTTGGGCATGATCTGCATCAGCCCCCGGGCGTCCACATGGGAGCGCGCGTCCGGGTCAAAGCTGGATTCGCACAGGATCACCGCGGCGATCAGCGCGGGATCCAGGTCGAACACAGCGGCATACCGCTCGATCAGGTCCCGGTAATAGAGCGGATGATTGGCGCGCTCCACGGCTTCCGCTTCGGCGCGGCGCTCCCCCTCCTGCCGCTGGCGGAAGTCGCCCACCCAGCCCCTGGCAAGCACAATGAGGGTGATCACCGCCGCGACGCACAGCACGCCGATGAGCAGGGAGCTCCAAAAGCCCTTGGGCAGCTGGAATTCCTTCTCTTCCTGCTGGATGCGCGACCTGCGGGCGGCGCCCGCGTCCTCGCTCTGGCGGGATGTGCCTGCTTCCTCCCTTTGGGGGGCATTGGGAGGCCGGGCCGCATTGGGGGGGCGCTTGTCCGGCGGCGGGGGCGGGGACGCGGGCGGCCGGGGCAACAGTATGTCCACCCGCTGCACCGAGGAGGAGGGGCCGCTGCGCACCAGCTTGGGCTGCGGGGCCTGCCCCTGGGGCGGAGGTTGCCCCTGGGCCGTCGGTTGCGGCTGGCCCTGCGCCTGCGCTTGTGTCTCCGGTTGTGTTTGCGCCTGCGGCTTCGGTTCGGGCTGCGGCAACTTTCGCTTCGTGCGAGAGGTGCCGCCCTCCGTTAGCGCCGTCGAAGCATCGCTGTGGGCCGCGCCTGCCCGGCGGGCGCTGCGGTACTTGCGCTTGGGGGTACCCTGATCAGGGGGAGGTTGCATCCAGGGATTCCGCCTTTCTCATCGCTTGTTGCCAAGCTGTACGCACCCGCACGGCCACCCGCTCCAGGGGCTCGGCGGTGTCGATATGCACCGGCGCGAGGCGCGCCTTGCGCTCCACCGGCCACTGGCTGCCGACGCGGGCCTCCGCCTCGGTTTCGGTAAGGCCGTCCCGCGCCATGAGGCGGCGCAACTGCTCTTCGCGGGGCAAAACGGCGAGCCAAACCTCGTCTACCTGGGAATCGAAGCCGCTCTCAAACAGCAGCGGCACCTCCAGCACCACCGCCTTCCTGCCCTGGCCGGCCAGCGCGCAGATCCGCGCGTGCATGTCCGCGTACACCAGCGGATGCATGATGGCGTCCAGGGCGCGGCGCGCGGCCTCGTCGGCAAAGATGCGCGCCCCCAGCGCGCGGCGGTCGAGGGTATCGCCCTCGAACACCTCGCCGCCAAACCGCGCGCGGATCGCCGGTAACGCAACGCCGCCCGGGGCCGTGAGCTGGCGGGAGATGGCGTCGGCGTCGATCACCGGCGCGCCAAATTCGCGCAGCAGGGCGGCCACCGTGGATTTCCCGCTGGCGATGCCGCCCGTTAAGCCGATCGTGTACATCTTTTGTTCTCCTGCCCAAAAGGGGGTATGTATAGAAACGATTGGAGAGGGGATTTTGTTGCCATACGTCACTTGGTGTCGTACCAACTGGGGCCTATGCGCACGTCGGCCACCAGGGGCACGTCCAGGGGGAAGGCCTGCTCCATGCACGCGCGCAGCAGCTCGGCAACCCGCCCGGCCTCCTCCTGCGGGCACTCCACGATCAGCTCGTCGTGCACCTGCAGTATCAGCCGCCCCTCAAAGCCGCCGGCCGCCAGCCGCGCGTCCGTGCGCACCATCGCCAATTTGATGATATCGGCGGCGGTGCCCTGCACGGGGGTGTTCATGGCGGCGCGCTCGCCGAAGGAGCGGGTGTTGTAATTGCCGGCGGAAAGCTCGGGCAGCGGCCGGCGCCGGCCCAGCAGCGTGGTGGACACGCCCAGCGCCTTGCCCTGGGCCACCGCCGCATCCATAAAGCGGCGCACGCCCGGATAACGGGCGAAGTACCGCTCGATAAAGCTTGCGGCTTCGCTGCGGGAGATGGCGAGGTTGCGGGCCAGGCCAAAGTCGCTGATGCCGTACACGATGCCGAAGTTGACCGCCTTCGAATTCGAGCGCATGGCGCCGGTCACCTGCTCCATGGGCACGCCGTACACCTCGGCGGCGGTGCGGGTGTGGATGTCTTGCCCCAGGCGGAAGGCCTCGGCCATGCCCGCGTCTCCCGACAGGTGCGCGAGGATGCGCAGCTCGATCTGCGAGTAATCGGCGTCCACCAGCGCCCAGCCGGGCCGGGCCACGAAGGCGCGGCGGATCTCGCGGCCCCGGGCGGTGCGCACCGGTATGTTTTGCAGGTTGGGCTCATTGGAGGAGATGCGGCCGGTGGCGGTGGCGGTTTGATCGAACCAGGTGTGCACCCGCCCCCCGCCGTCGATGAGCTTGAGCAGCCCCTCGATGTAGGTGCCTTGCAGTTTGGCGAGCCGCCGGTATTCCAGCAGCGGCGCGATGGCCGGATGGATCCCGGCCAGCCCCTCGAGGGTCTCGGCGTCTGTAGACCAGCCGCTCTTGGTTTTCTTGCCGGCGGGCAGGCCCAGCTTGTCAAACAGCACCTCGCCCAGCTGCTTGGGGCTGTTGAGGTTGAACTCCTGGCCGGTGGCGCGGTAGATTTCGGCGGTCAGCCGCCGTATCTCGGCGGAGAAGGCCTCGCCCATGCGGGTGAGCTCGGCCCTGTCCACCTGGAAGCCCCGGCGCTCCATGTCCAGCAGCACGTGGAGCAGGGGCAGCTCGATGTCTTGGTACAGCGCCAGCATGTCCTGCTCGGCCAGCTCCCGGCGCTGGCGGCGGCACAGCGCCAGCAGCGAGGCGGCGTCCGCCGCTTGACCGGGCAGCAGCGTCTCCAACGCGTAGGACTTGCGCAGCGGATCGAGCAGGTAGGCGGCCAGCATGGTGTCCTCGTGCACCCGCGCCCCGGCCACGTCGATGCCGGCGGCGGCAAGGTCGGTGAGCAGCCGCTTGCCGTCGTGCACGCACGGTTCATACGGCGGGCAAAGCAACGGACGCAACGCATTCCAGGCAGCGCCGGCGGTGCCGGCCTCCGACTTCGCGACGGGAGTTTCACTTAAGTCGTTTATGTCACTCGCGAAAGTCAGCTGTTCAGGCGCGCTGCTCATTTTCATCTTGATGGCATAGCTTGGGCCGCCCGCGTCGCTGGCGAACGTTACCAGCTCTTGTGTACGGTGTAGCGCGACCCGTCCGGCAGGCAAGCCCGCCACAGCGGCTTTGATCTCAGCAATGCTCGCGAGTACGATGGCCGGCTGTGCAGGCGCGCCCTTCGCGAAGTCGGAAGGCGGCACTGCCGCCGCCGCTGCCGGCTTGGGTAAACGTTTAATCAGGGAGAGCGCTTCGATCTCCTCAAAGAAGGCCGCCGCGCCGGAAAGATCGCCCACGCGGCACTCCTCCCAGTCCACGGTCAGCGGGGTGTCGCAGGCGATGGTGGCAATCTTTTTGCACAGCAGCGCCAACTCCCGGTGCTCGAGGAGCCGTTCCCGCAGCTTGCCGGTCTGCTCGGCGTCGGCACGGTCCAGCGCGGTCTCCAACGAGCCGTAAGTGGCGAGCAGCTTCACCGCCGTCTTTTCTCCCAC
>Ga0123353_10002075_pt1 | contig 24753 bp, 23 predicted proteins | sample TergutLab28metaG_3_FD_92763 | JGI IMG/M metagenome (GOLD analysis project Ga0123353, IMG submission 92763) | Labiotermes labralis P3 segment gut microbial communities from Petit-Saut dam, French Guiana - Lab288 P3 | ecosystem: Host-associated > Arthropoda: Insects > Digestive system > Gut ...
CCTATGATTATCCCTACCAACTACGTTTTTACAATCCCTGGACCGTTATATCCAGTGCTACACCATCTATCACTAGTGGCTGCTGTAGTAGTTGCCTAACAGGAACTCCCGGCAATTATGAGAGGGAAGGCCATAAAACCTTGTTTTCTATATCGTTTATATTCAAACTGATTCGCAACGTCAGTTCCGTACCTTTAGGTACTGCTCCTACTCTCATAGGACGACTACAGAATCTCACTGTAGAAGGAGCTTTTCGCTCGACTAGACTATATCACCATTAGAATACTAATTCCAATGACTTCCCTTTTCCCATTACTATGTATCCGGCCAAGGTATACATCCCTCATAAGCTTAGGGGGTACTCTACTGATCATCTTATAGATGATTGGCTGATAGTCGTTGAACTTTTAACTATTTCTTAGAATCATATGAGGAATCTGGGAATAAACTCATACGAATCATTTTCTTTCGTTCGCGATCCCAGATTATCTAAACAAGAAATAGTTACTTAGCTGCCTATGATTATCCCTACCATATACGTTTTTACCATCTATGGAGCGTTATCTCCACTGCTAACATACCATATCGATATAGTATTGCGGTAGTATATGTCTATCGAGACGTCCCGGCAATTAGAGAAGTAAGCCCTAGCATTAAGGCATAGATTTTGTTATATATGCTGAATTCGTGGTCAAATACATTGAACATGTCGATGTAGAAACGATGAAAGAGATCAATGTTCTTTTGGATATTGATTGATCTCATCACAGCAAAATGGTTTACTATGAATGATAAAATCTTTATACCAAAGCTTATCTGCAACATTGCCTTGACATGCACATTTAAAAATTCTAATGATTTTTTCTTTCGTTGCATGATACTCAACATGTCCGGATTTTTCATATTGCGAATATTCTCAGCTTCGATATCATCGATATAATTTTCATCTATCATTCTAGTGATTTTTTCTTTCATCGATTCTGTGAAGATAGTCTTGTAGCACAAATCCTTGAATGCATCAAAGTTCTTCATTGTGTACGATATGTTGTCAACATCTATCAGATATTTTATTCTGAATAGTGCTGTGATCAATTCTCCTTCTTGATCGTACATTGTTTCGAAGAAATTGAGCTCCTCACACATGTTGGCAAGGTTAGATGAATATGATAGCTTGGTAACCTTCCATTCGTTCAGTGCTGAGATATTCTCATTGTCTACATGACTAAGCTCCTTGTTGAATTTGATGATCATTGTCTTTGGTAATGAAAAGAATCTGGCATCATCTGGATAGAGTTTCCATTTTATCCAGTATGAAGATGCGCCGTTGGGAAATGAGTTCTTCTTGTACTTCCACCGTGGAAGTTCCTTCGGCTTCTCAATGGGTTTCAGTGCATTGACCTGCAGCATTCACTTTCCTCCCTGTTGTAGTATGTTAGCAAACGACAACGCAAGACGATTGCTATCAATGGCAGCTGTTGTACCAATCCGTAGGAATGGGTGCGTCTTGGCCAGTCCACCAAGGTCGTATTTGAATGTCTTGCAATTATCTTTGTAATTATAACGATACTCCCTAGTTAGAAGAATATGAGAATAGGTACCCAACAGAATTTCACATAGAGATTTTAAACACTCGATATCCGATAATATATAAGTGAAATTTTGATCACACTTTGCTACTGCTTTACTCAGGTCACCGAATACATATTTGATTGGAATACCGCTGAATATTTCCTTGCAATCCTTTGCTATGAATGGCTCCTCTCTTTCACTGTAAATATACACTGGAAACGTCATGTGTTCTTTCTTGTAGACACTCAACATCATTCGAATGTTGAGTCCTGGACTAAGTCGATAAATAGACTCATCTTGATCCAGGTAGTTTGACAACAGATTGTCTAGTTCATTGCTGTCTAGAATCTTTCTGTAGTCCAAACACATCAGGGGATTTCTGTAACGTCTGTTGATGTACCACTCTATCAATGAGAAGATTGTCATATTCTCAATGATAGCCAACGGGAGTCCGAATGATGTATTAGTTAGTAGCATCTTGTAGATTGCGTACAGATATACTGGTTTGACTACGTCATGGTAACAAATGAACATTCCATTTCCACCAACGTAAAATGCGTTGGAATCGAATTTCTTCCCGTCGGTTATCAATATTCTCCTCCTCTCAAATAGTGAATAAAAATAAAAATAATACAGGGTTCGTGAATCAAACCCTGTATTATTTTAATTATTGAGGGATGTTGTAATCACTCATGTTCTGTTGATTGGGAGGAGTACTCTCCCATGTTTGAGGAGGAGCTTGGTTGCCATAATTATTGTTGTAATTCTTCCGGTTGTTATTCCAGTTCCCTTTTTTGTTGTTATTCCAGTTACCTTTATTTTGGTAACCTGATCCAGACTGGAATCCTTGTTGTGGTTTTCCTTCCTGAAGCTTCACGTATTCTTCGGTTAGTTTGTCCAGATGTCTATCGGCATTGATTCCAGTTAGGTAACCCTCAATCGTTTTTATGAATGCTCCTAATCCGGATTCGATGGTCTTAGTTATCATTTGACCATTTTCTTTTTGCTGAATTTGATGAGTAGTAAATTTAAACGGGATGGTCATGTTATTCTTGGAGATGCTAATGAAGGTGTCCATCTGTCCATTTTGTCCTGGCCTGCGCTCGAATACCAAAGAAGCCTCGTTGCAAGGAATGACCAGATGAGTTCCTTGAGATGATTCTTTTCCTTCTACTATATCACTGGCTGCCTTATATAGAGCATATGCCCCAGAATAGTCTACTGATGTAGTCAACGTATTCTGGTTATCGTAACTGCTTCTTCCTGTTGAATCCTTTGATAAGAATCTGGCAAACTTGAAGGATAGATACAGGTTGTAGAATTGCATCCCCAGATACGACATTTCATCCGAGTATAGATTTCGGATGGTAGTACTCACAGATAGTTTTCCATCTTCAGCCATCTTTATTCTCCTCTGCTTTCATTTAAATTTATCATACACCCATTTACTAGGCATCTTCTGATATGATGGAACATATGATGGATGCTCCTTGTTCTCAGTATCGTATTGCCCATTGAAATATTCATGGCGATCATCAACAATACCAAGTTCCATGTTCCACAAGTAGCAAGCCATTTGCCATACAGAGTACCGTGGGAAATCTTTGTGGGAAGATTCTAAAGAAGATATTATTCTTTTCAGGTCTTTATTAGTTATATCCCAATTGAGGAATCCATCTTTGTGAAACTCCATTCCTGAATCAAGGAAATGTAGTCTAGCTACCCTAGTTTCCTTTTCCTTGGGTCTACAGGAATCGAATACCTTGAAGTACGGGTTCCCAATTCTCTCCCTTGTTGGGTTGACTTGGATTCGCAATTTAGTTTCATGATCCACAGCAACAGTTGCCATCTCTGTGAAGGCTTCATCATCTTCATAGTAGTTCGACGATTCATCATGCATGAACGTTTTATTATCATTGAATCTGTGTACCATCATGATGTAGTTGATCATCTCTACAACAAAGTCTTCATTCCTGTAGAACTTCGGAGAATACTTCCTCAGGAAATTTCCATTGACTCTTCCATTGTCAAATAGATCATAAACCTCTTGGTCTCCTCTACACTCCAGAAATCTAGTCGGTGTTATCGTAGTCAAGAGAGGAGAATAATCATCCATCAGTTCCTGGAGACGAGCATAGAACTCTTCCTCGCTTCCAATCTCTCCAATAGTCTTCAATACATCAGAAGCAATAACAACCTTGAAGTTATTCTTAGCCCCGAGAATGAAGTACTCGTATAACCTTCGGAAGATGAACTCCAAATCCTCCTTGTCGGATGTTTCAGATTCTAAATCAGCAATACTAATAGTAAGCCTCCTGTAGAATAGTTCCTGCATCAAACCGATAAATGCGTCATGAACACTGCTGAGTATTTCTTTGATCTCAGTTGGGTGTGGTTCACTTTCATCTTCTTCTACCCTATCATACGATAAACTCAATTGATTGTAGAAGATATCGACATAGTTTGTTGTATCTTCCATGTTGATGTAGTCTTCGAATTGCTTTTGAATTCCATCGGATATGGTTGCATATGGAACCTCTCCGATGAATGCTCTTTCCCTGATCAACGCACTAAATTCTATCGCTTGATCAGAATACGATGAATCATCAACAGGGATGACATCCCCCTGTTGATTCTCCCTTTGGTCATTATCCATATTTACACACCATCTTTCTTTCGATCGTTGTATATTATTGTTCTCGTTTATTAATAATTGTAAACAACCTTGATGGATATTAGCATCCCAAACAAAGATGATGCTAATACCCATACAAGTAACTGAATGATCAGAAGACCTATTTGATCCTTCTTATCTTTACACCAATTCAAGCATTCCACTCCTTAGATAGATATTAATGATGATACGATGTTAGCTTTGTTGTTCTTCGTGTTCATCACTAGGATATCAACACGGAATGCTTCTAATATAGAACGGAAACTTCCCACAACATCCGATATTATTACGTCGTAATCTATTAGATCAATAATCCATTCAGGGATCTTGAGCACAGTGCTAGGAATCGCTATTACCTTCAACCCAGCGTTTTGAATGTTTCTATCAAGGGATTTGAATACCTTATCCATCACTAGATTATACTCAGATGGATGCTTACCCTTGATGCACTCAATATCGGTTGGCCCAGTAACACTCAGCTTTATCAACTTTACCCGATCCAATGAATATATTTTTTGCTGTGGATATATTTCATTCCAAACAGCTACTGCCCTGAATACTGGTAGTGACCATGCTCTTGTAACTTCTTCTCCAGATACCTTGTCATATGTTTTCTTGTAAGCTCCTTCGGTTTTGAACACCTGTGGTTTTAGGAATCGCACACCGCCCTTCCTCAGATCATTATATATCTCATCCTCGAATCTTTTCAATTCTCTCATGAGTTGATGTAATTCCAGATCCTCTGAGAATAATATATAATTCTCTAGCATCTCAGTAAATTTTTGTGTAACCTCTTCGGTAACTCCAGCCTTGATGAAGTCCAAGCCTTTGATCTCTGTCTTGAACGGAATACTTATGTTTCCCTCTCTCAGGACAATTGAACTTGCATATCTTTTCTTCTTGTTGAACAACACTATCCTTCTGAACATGTACTCGTTCTTCATGGTTAATTCTTTTCTGGCATCCTCACCCATGTTGTGACATTTCCCATACATGTCTAGTATCCTGACAACACAGTTGTCTAGAATACTTGCTAGGACATTGACACAAATCATTTCATTGTAGATCTTATTCCTGGAGAATGTGTTCTCTGGAAATATTTCTTCCAGTATGAACTTCACGAATATGTTAGTGTTGATTATGTTGGAATCTGTGTCTACTAATATTACCGTATTCCGTTTGTGGTTGTTTAGTTTCACGATACTATCGGGAGTGAGATACTCAACGAAACAATACTGATTCATGATTTCAGTTAGTTCCTTCATGCAATCTTTGATGCATTCTGGAATATCATATGGGTTCAGAAACATCTCCTTCGACACCCATTCATTATATTTCTCGATGCTACCGAACTTTCCTCTGAATGGTCCTGGAATCTCATTCTCAGATGCCTCATATAGTGGCAACGATACTAGGATTTGTTTTATTAAACTTCTAACCTTCTCATGCCTACGAATAAAGTCCTTGATATTGTTTGCGTAGAAGATGTTGACAAGTTCTTCATCCTTACTATTCTTCAGATAATTATCTATCACATAATTATCACTCTGATCATACATGATGAAGTGAGACTTTACTCGATGAATGGTCTCTTCTACCGTTGGGCACACAATCCATTTGTGTATCTTATTCTTTTTCCTACTTACCGTATTCATCCAATCCATGCATTCGTTCACACTGAAGAACTTCTGATTGTCTCCAACATACCCTTCAAAGAATGCTGCCATTGTGGTAATGATACTCTGAGCCATTAGTGTCGTTGCAGCCGGAGAGTACTTATTGTAGAATGCTGCAGTAGGAGCTCCAGATGCTCCATATTCTGCATTCATGATAACCTTGGCATTCAGTTGTGACAGATCCAATCTCTGATACTCATCATCCTCTTGGTTATATTTGAACATTTCTTTCTTGATGTCTTTCCTGGCCTTCTTCAACGCTCGTAACATGTTTGATGTTGGAGACTGTAAAACCTCTGGCTGCATGTAGAAGGTTGCATTGCCAGATACCACTGGGTTCCTTTTGTCTATCCAGTTGCACAGATCTGTGAGTTTTATCTTCTCATTCTCCCCACTCACATTGTTATCCATTGTGATACTTGGATCTGAGATTCTCTCCTTCATCTTCCTGATCACAATCTCTTCTACTCTATCTTTATCCAGATCAGGATTAATTTGCATTATTGTGTTTACTGTTTCCTTGGCATAATCTTTACGAATACCCATCCCAATCCTCCAATCTTCAAATTCTCATTACATACAAGAATAATATATAATTATAAAAAATAGGAGGTGAAATACCTCCTACACCATCGGGAGACGAAATAAATGTTCTCCGTTGGTAATTGCATCTACGATTTTATTGTACACTTCATATGCACGGTCTGAGCTGCTGTATTGAAAGACAAAGGAGTCTTTCCCAATTACACTCTCTTCAACATCCTGCAGTACTATCTTATCCTCCCCAAGGATTACTGCGAAACGTGACAGATCAAACATAACCTTGTCTAAATTTTTCACCACAGCCTTTTCATCTTCTGTCCATAACCCACCTTCTACTAAAATAAACATACAATACCTCCTAGTATATTATTTTCTTACATGGTAATAATATATCATTACATACAACCATAATACGATATTGAATGGTATTGAGGTCAGTTGACCTCAATACCATTCAATGTTACTAGTTTGACCTTATTTGATTTACTTGTGCTGACCAGATATCGGAGTTCTTCATTTCTCATTTCACGTATATCTGTCGATGTTACGAATGATAGTAGTTCAAATACCGTCCTGTTGTGAAAGATATGATGGTTGAAACAGATGGGTGTAATTGCTTGATCATTGTCCACCACAAGAATGTCTTCACTTGCCATGACGAAACAATTATCTCTATTGGAAGCCATCACGCTTTTCTTCATGGACTGCAACGACACCAACAGATGAAGTACTGTCTGTTCTAAAATATAGTCCATGTGATTCTCATTCAGAGGTTTCCCATAGAATAACTCAATATCTCTATTCTCACGTATGGATGGTGCTAGATGTCCAGTAGGCCTGAACTTCCTGTAGATTTTTTCTCGGACAATTTCCATTATGAAGTAAATTATATTGACATCAAAGATGGTCTTCAGTACTTCAATATTCTCATTCTTGAACAAAACAAGCTCAGGAGCATTCATGTACTTCAACATCAGTTTATGACGAATCATGTTGTCTATCAGATGATCAGATAAACTTCTCATCAGTGTACTAGCAGGATGTAGTATCTCTGTAACTACACGCAGTTCTGGTATCATTGTTATCACTACTGGACGAGTCTTCTGTTCTATTCTTCGTATGTATTCAGAATACACCAAGCTTCCTATCCCAGATAACACTGCCAACTGGAAAAGTTGTAATTCATTTTTATGCTTATCCATCATATTTCTTACCATATCATCAATATTCATTATTGGCTTCACCTCTATTTAAGTTTATGATTAAATAATAATGTGAAGGAGAATGGTTAATGTATTGCCCTATTCAACTGACAGAGAAGATATCTGAAGAGAATAATTTCCTAGAACAATTCTCATTGAATGTTCAGCAAAATTTCGACATAGAAGATTTCTCGGTTTGTGATGAATCGAACTTATTCAACGAGGCTGTATTCACCAATGGTAGAATCACATTAGCTCCAATAGTGACACATGTCGGAAAACTCAAAGCTCATCTAGAATCTTTGATTGGAACTCATGAAGGGACCATGAATAAGTACAGAGCTGATTATAACAATGCTCCTGGAGGTAAGAAACCGGTATTCTCCGACGAGAATAAAAAAGCTTTATTCAATCCACAAATCTTCTGGAAGAGCCCACTATTCAAAGAGATGGAGAACCTGCTTCAAAAGACGTTCGGGTTTCGTAATGTTGAAGTGCATCCTTGGATTGAAGGGTACATTAGTTCTGAAAAAATGTTTGAATCACAGATAATATCTGCATCAGTTGGTCATCTACCTAGATACCCTATCGATGCTCTTGTGACAGATAAAGGCTTTTACGACAAGACTCATTCTCTAAATTTGGATCTAAGTGTATCTCTTGGTTTATTAAGAGAGTTGACATCGGAAGAGATAACAGCTGTATTATTACATGAGTTTGGACATGGTATTGATCCTGCACTGGTTGACATAAAGTATGCCAAGATTAATGTTTTATCGAAGTACCTCACTGATAGACAGAGTGAACTAACCAATGCTGAGAAGGCCTCTGTTCAAAAAACCAATTTGGGGCCTGAGTTCGTAATTTTGGGTACAGTAATATCATTCATGATGATCACCGGTCTATTCAGTTTCATTTGGGCTAAGATAAAAGATTTATTTAGAAATAACGAAGATAGAATGGAAAGAATACGAAATATTGTCAGGAAAGATAGTACGTTCAATCGACAGAATTATGGAGAAGCATATGCTGATAACTTTGCTAGAATGTACGGGTTTGGATCAGAACTTGCTAGTGGGTTATACAAGATAGGGAAGAATACTGATACTCGAATAAATTCAAGGATTAAGAAGGAAAAAGAAAGACAGAGAATAATTCTTAGTATCCTTGAAGATTCGATAAAAAGTGAACATAGAACAGACATTCATCGTGTTCGTTCATTGCTTCGAGAATATGAGACAGATCTAAAGGATCCTAACATACCGATCACTACCAAAAAACAGATCAAAGAGGACAAAGAAGAATTAGAAAAGATATTGGATAAATATCTAAATTCTTTCAGTGAGTTTCAGAACCAGGTAAATCGCATGATAAACGAAGAGCTAATCAAGTTAGAGCAGAGAGAAGCGTTATAGGATAACCCATCTTTATAATTATATATTCTTTTTGTAGGGAAGGAGGGTTATTATGAAAACACAGGAAATGAAAGATCAACAGGATACTTGGAAGAACCCAAGAACTATTCACAGAGAGAACCCTAATCAGACAAACCTCAATCAGTATCTTGAGAAGAAGAATCCTCTCAAGACGTTTAATCGCAAAAATAATAAGAAGGGGAGTTAACACTCCCCTTCTTTTTTGTTACACCAATGACTCCAATGCTGCTATCTTGAGATAGGGAATTCTGAAGAATTCATTCTTGTTTCTATCCATGAAGATGACATTGTGGGGAAATCTAATTATTTCATCCGGTTTGAATTCAAACTGTGTTCCACACCCAGTATCAGATGATTCGGAATCCAAGGTGCATATGAAATGAGTGTTTCCTACGGGATTTATGAATTGCGATCTCATGCATTTAGGACACCTCATGTTCTACCACCTCTGCTATTTTCCTCAAGATTTCCAATCCATTCTCACAATCAAATCGTTCAAACTCAGCAGAAGCTTTTTTCAGTAATTCATTTATTTCTTCTCCAAAGTCATAGTCAAGTATGAGATGCACCCTATCCATTGCACTATTATTGTCAAGCTCTTCTGCTGCAGCTATTGATTCGCTCAATGTTTCCTTCAGGATATCAAAGTCACCAACCTTTGCTTCTCCATTGATTTTTATGTTGGGGAAAATAACAGACAGCTGTTCATAGAATAGTAGTAGCTTCTGTCTGAGCAATGGATATTGTTGAGTGCAGAAATCTAATTTCCTCTCAGAGGCTGCTATCTCTAGCTTATTTGCATCCTTCGCTAGCTTGATTGCCCCTATACCAGTCAATGCAGATTTCATGGCATGAATCGAAACACGAAAGTTGACAAGATCATTGCTCTTTATTTGAGACAGCATCTTGTCACAATCAGCCTCTAGCCTTTTGTAGAATATTATGAATGTTTCATAATATACATGTTCTACTCCATTGAGACGTGATAATGCAACCTCAATATTGATATCACTTATTGATTCAAGTGCACTCAGGAAATTACTTGATTCATCGCTTCCAAAACCTTCCCTTCTCGCATTGATCGGACTACCACTTTCCTTGTAGTGAATCTTGTACGGAGGAAGAAAGGTTCTGAGTATATCACTAAGTTCATTGAGGTTAATTGGTTTTGAAAGAAACCCATTGAACCCATTATTCAAGAACATTTCCTTGGCTCCACGAATAGCATTGGCTGTTAGTGCTATGACGGGAAGTTTTTTGTATTTCTCCCCAAGAGTTCTTATTTTTCTAGTCGTTTCGATTCCATCCATGACTGGCATCATATGATCCATGAATACCATGTCGAACTCTTCCGACTGGACAGCACGTATAGCCTGAGAACCAGAAGTAACAGCGGTAACTTGAATTTTGTATGTTTGCAGTAATCCTTCTGCTACCTTCAGATTATAATCATTATCATCTACTACTAAAATCTTACTTCCAGGAGATGATATGCTGCTGGTAAAATGGCCAGCCAGTGCTTTGCTCCTGATCTCATCCAGGTTACCTCTTACTAGTGGGATTGTGATTAGGACGGTTGTGCCATGTCCAAAGGCACTGCTAATAAATATTTCACCATCCATCATATCAACGAACGACTTGCATATGGTCAAACCTAATCCGGTTCCTGTGATTGTTCTGGTCTTCCTGATATTAGCTTGAGCAAATGGGTCGAATATACCAACAAGCTCCTCTTCCTTGATACCGATTCCAGTATCCCTTATTTCAAATTGAATCTTATCTTCAGAAGTTGAATATATGGTAAATTTCACAAATCCTTCACTTGTGTACTTGATTGCATTGCTGAGTATATTTGTGAGCACTTGTTTCAGCCTGATGTCATCACCGAATAAACATCTAGGCATGTCTCCAACTATTTCGAACTTGAATGCCAATTCTTTTCTCTGGGCTATGTAGGTAAACATGGAGCTTATGTTATCTATTAGCCCAGGGAAATCATAGTCAACTGGTATTAGTTCCAAATTACCAGATTCAATTTTGGAGAAATCTAATATATCATTTATGATGTCTAGCAGCGAATGTGATGCTATATTGATATCATTCACATAATTTATCTGACGTTCCGTGAGACTTTCATTCATCAATAGATCAGACATCCCTATTATTGAATTCATTGGAGTTCTGATCTCATGACTCATTTTGGCAAGGAAATCACTCTTACTTTTTGAATTATACTCAGCCTGTTCTTTCAATGTTATCACTTCATCAAATGGTCTCTTGATGAAGATTGATGCTATTATTCCGAACCCAATACTGAGAAGAAATCCGACAACCCATATGAAAAGTAGACCGTTCCTAGTGTCGATAAGGATATGATTCTCTGGGAGAGGTATTATCGCACCAAGGCTCCAGCCTTCATTTGATCCACTGATAGGTCTAAATGAACATACCCTTGGAATATTCTCTATCGGGTAATATCCTATTCCAGATTCTCCACGTATCATTCTGGATAGAGTTGATGCGAATGCACTGGATGACTCATCACTATTAGCGACATCAAAGTAGTTAGTTCTCGTCTCTACCCAATGCTCTCTTTTGTTTGAAACCGAATATCCTTCCACGTCACTGATGAAAACATGCCCAGTTTCCCAGATGACAAAGTCAGCAAGAAGTTCCACGAAGTACCTACCAGAGAAAGTCATAAGCAAGATATTATTATCTGTATTCGGAATAGGAGCTGAGATGCAAAAAATAATTCCATCTTCCTGTAGTATGGTAGAGGAGATAGATGTTTCTCCATCGAATGCTTTTCTCACATACGGATCATTCTTGATCTCTGGTGTAACCGAGAATTCTCCAACAGATATCACTACGTTATATTCTTCATCCAATACAGCTTTTCCGATGAAGTCAGAAAATGCTTCTTCGTGGAGAGTTGTCATGATTTCTAACCAATCTGAGACATTGGTTTCGCTAAGTCTCCTAGTTACATGAATGGACTTCAGTTTTAATATAGTGATCTCACTACTGATAAAATGATCAGCAATGTTGGCAATCATTGTCAGATCTACTTCTTGGCTTTTTTCAATATTCCTCGAGACATATATGTTCCCGATAAGTAGGCTAAATGCAATTATGAGAGAGGTAATGAAGGTGACAATGGATACTATTCTAATTCGAAATCTCATATTCGCTTCCCCCTAACGTATTATTTCTTTATTTCTCGGTGGAAAGTCCACATCGGATTAAGAATAAAAAAGAAAAGCGGTGATATAGATGAGTTCACAGCTAGGTGAGATCAGTTTTGATGATCTTGATTACGGTTCATATATCTTAGACTATGATGCTGGAAGGTTTGAAGAGAATGTTCGGTACACAAAAGCCGAATTTAATCGACTGAACGTCAGACGAGTACGTCTCCCCGATGGAAAGGGGAATATTATTTATCTTCTGACAGATACGTTTGAAAATTCATTGAAACTAATCTCCAGTAAAATCTTCATGGTACCTCCCATCTACAGAAGGTACTACTACCCATGGATATCATTTGGTACCTTTATGAAGAGAAGGTACAGGATGAATCTCACAAAGTTGAAGAATGAACGCCTTCCTATGATCAGGGCTAAAACAAAACTAATTCCATATGCTACAAAGTTCCTGGTAAAAAGTAGTGAGAATGTTTTCTTCAACACTGCCGACCTATTCCAGATAGTTCGACCAATAGTAGAGAGGTTTCCTATCAAGAGAGTATACCTAGAGTTCTTCCGGGAATTCGATGCAATCGTTACCAAGATGACTCCAGAGCCAGTCAAAGATACAGATAACAAGGACTGGAATAATAGAATCATGATAATAGATGCAGATTCATTTGGGTTCAAGAATGGGGCTCCTCTGAAGGATAATAAAACCAACCCATTATTCCTGATATATCTTGCTTATCTCAGAACAAGAGATCTGTCTAATCTAAACCTGGATCGGGATATGTTGATATGTTCCAAAAATATGTTCATCAAGTTTAATCCTGCCAGGATGAATTCCAGTCTATGGCCTAGGTTCAGATTAGCTCTGTTCAAGATCATGAAAGCTAATCTAGACAACTACACAGATTCGCTCAGCGATGAAGACAAGGAAGAACTTGAAGATAGCGCAGAAGAACATATCACTCACAGCATTGTCAATGATGCGATACAACCATTTACCAAACATGTGTCTCCAGCTACCAAAGGAGTACTGGGAGATGCTATCGATTCCACCATCAGAAGAAACGTTTTAGGAAATGATACCATCGCAAGAGTAACAAGGCATGAGCAGGAGGAGATTAGTAAGGAGATAAATAAAGGAAAGATAGCTCCTTCTTTGATGCAGAAAGAAGTTGATAGTAGGAAGGGCAAGTCTGTTATCAAGACCAATCCGTATAGTCAGCTATCAAGGAAAAGAGAAAGACTATTCAATTCAATAATAAAAGACTATCGCCCACTGATTGACGGAATCGAAGAGGTCGATGAAGAAGAGAAGGAATTAATCAAGGACTACGAAGATGACATCAGAGACGATGTAAATGAGATAATGAACGATGATGACGTCAAGGAAGAAGTATTGGATGAGATTCAGGATAGTATTGTTCCGATGAGGGATCCAGAAACAGCTCCTGTCAATAGTGCGAGGGACATGAAACTTCGAGAAGCTCAGAAGAAGATAGTTATTCAAGGATCTACTATCGAAAATATTCTCGAGAGGGATTCTAGCAATGTACCAATCAAATCGGATAACAAGTCGGCAGTACTAAAAACATCCAACCAGAATATGCACAACATCACATTCACCAACTTTGATAAAACGTACATAGACAACTTGTACACCAAAGACTTGATTGCATGTTTTGATATGCTCAAGGATAAAAATTCCCCATTTCATATTACTGGGGTTGACATCACTGATACATCTACCACTTTAGATCTCAAGGAAACATGGTCGGTTCATCTGATCGATGAGAATGGGAAACGTCACACTATCAAGGTGGACATCCCGAAGTTCTATCAAAACAAGTTTATGCTGATAGGTGGAAACAAATACATCATACTGAAGCAGAATTTTTACAATCCACTTGTCAAGGATACACCTAACCAAGTCATAGTTACTACTAACTACAACAAGATTACCATTTGGAGGAAAGAAACTAAATCATTGGGAACTGTTGAGAAGATCTTCTCTCTGGTAAAAAAGACCGGGGACAATAAGGTATTTGTTGTGGGAAATTCAAGTGTTGGGAATAAGAAATTTATATCATCAGCTCCTGATACAGCCCACTCGATAGAATATGATGAATTATCCCGCAGGCTATTCATGTTCTCGTCAAATGGATGTGAAATATATTTTTCCAGAGACCACATCAAAAAGAATTTACAGAACAAGATACCGAAGGATATCAAGGGTGACGAGTTCTTTATTGGAATGGAACGAGATCAGCCCATTCTGATCAATGATGATACAGGGAAAGACAGACAAGGAAGAACGATCACTCAGATAATTGAGCAGAATCTATCTTCTGATCACAAGGCGTTGTATGATTCGATAAAAGTACCAAAGCAACCGATGTTTGCTGAAGGTAAATTAGCTGGGCAAAAGATACCAGTTGTAGCTACATTACTGGTATGGGTTGGAATAACAAAGATGCTTGACACTATGGGTATGAGATGGACATTCCATCCTGGGAAAAAAGCACCCAAAGAACCCTCATCAGTAAATTATATCAAGTTTGCAGACGGTGTACTTGAGTACGAATCAAAAATATTTGCCGATCTGATCTTGAATGGTTTGAGTAAATTGAAGACAGAGAAGACCAACTTTGCTGCATTCAATAGTGAAGAAGGATATCTTGACTACATGTATTCGATATGGGGTAATTATAGTGGTATTAATCAGATCAAAGGATTCTATGAATTCCTGATAGATCCAATAACCAAGGATGTATGTAGGGATATGGGATTACCAACTACACCTGATGGATTGTTGATACATGCTGTCAAACTATTGGCTGACAACTCTTCCGTTTCAAAAGCATCTGACAAGTCATGTAGGGTTAGATCTGTGGAACAGATTCCAGCAATTCTTTATTCTGCTATATCAAAACAATACCTGGACTATGTAAGGACTGGTAGAAGAATAGCTATGACAATTCCACAGAGGATAGTAATAAATAAGTTGATCGATCTAAAAACCGTTGATGAGTATTCTACACTGAATCCTTCCATCGAAGTCGGGAAGACTCACACTATATCAGCTAAAGGTTATGCAGGATCTAATCTAGACCATTCATATGATGAACAGAAAAGATCGTATGACCCAAGTGCTGTTGGTAAAATAGCAATTGAAACAAGTCCTGACGCCAATATCGGAGTTAATAGAACATTGGTAATTGAACCCACGTTGACAAATGCTAGAGGTTACAGGGATCCAGTAAAGGAAGAAGATCTTGATACTCTCAAGGATGTAAATTTATTCTCTCCGGTGGAAATGCTTACTCCTGGAACCATTAGATTCGATGATCCTATTCGCTCGGCAATAGCGTGCAAGCAAAGCATGCATTTAGTTCCAGTGGAAGACGCGTCACCGGCATTAATATCAAATGGATTTGATGAAGCACTGCAATTCCATCTATCCAATGATTTCGTTGTCAATGCAGAAGAAGATGGGAAGGTCATCGAGATCAACGAAAAGGTTGGATTCATAGTCGTGCAATACAAATCAGGAAAGCACTTTGCCATAAATGTAGAGACGGAAGTGGTTAAGAATTCCAATGGTGGATTCTTTCTGTCTAATAAGTTGAAACCAACACTAACTAGGGTAGGTCAAACTTTCAAGAAAGATGAAGTATTAGCGTACCATGATAAATACTTCAAATATTCAAAGGTCAACGGATTGAGATATGCTATTGGTCCATTAGCTAAGGTTGCATTCATGTCTTCATACAATACATACGAGGATGCTGGTATATGTACTGCAAGGTTAGCAGAAAAGATGAAGACCAATATAGTGTATCAGGAAACAGAAGGATTCAAGAAAGATGTAAATATTTTACACATGGTCAAGATAGGAGATAAAGTTGGCATCGGTGATCCATTGATCAAATATGATCAATCCTCTGAAGATAGCGCTCTATCTGAATACATCACCAAATTATCAGAAGAAAAGAAGGAATGGATAGAAGAAGAAACCAGAAGAGAATCAGTAGCTCACAATGCTGGTACTATTGTTGCCATCAAGGTTTACACATTACAGGATCCTTCTAATCTATCTCCATCACTTGGTAAAGTAGTAAAACAATATTTCCAGAAGGGTATCGATAAGAAAACCTTTTTGGAGAAATATGATAGTAATAAGGGTATTCTCAAGGCGGGATATCTGTTGACTGATAATACCGAACCACTAGTAACCAGATACAATGACATCAAGAAGCACAAAGGGATAGATGTGTTGATTGAAATATTTATTGAGCATTCAGATGTCATGGGGATAGGGGATAAGGTTAGCATTTACAATGCTCAGAAACAGATCATAAGTGAAGTAATTCCCGAAGGATACGAGTCATACTCCGAATTTAGACCAGATGAAGAAATCTCGGTGTTAGTAAGTCCAGGCACTACTGCCAGAAGAATGACTCCTAGTGCCATACCAATATCAATGGCTATGAAGATAATGCTAGAACTGAAAAGAAAAATTTCCAAGGATATTAAATATTCTCATTAGATCGCCGATAGTTATTTCTTCATTTATATCCTCACAATACATAATCGAAAAAATAAGTAGGGAGACTAGTCTCCCTACTTATTTTCAATTTGAGATCGATCTAAGTCTAGAGCTCAGATCCCATTCTTCTACCAACTTGCCATCTATGGATTTTTTATTCCAATACGATAGGAATACATCGGAATTATATGAAATATATTTTATTACTATATCCCATTCCTCTGGAGTCAAATCACTCTTTCTCTTTATTAGTTCTAGGGAATTCAAGATGACAGGATTTGTAGAGATTGATACTGGTATCAAATCAATATTGTAAATAGTATTCTTTTTTCCCTGGACTAATATCATGGGAACAGGTGGTCTATCCAGTATCAATGGATCATGTATATTCAAATCAGTCGGTAGATTTACTTCTGATCCAGATACGCGATCTAGAAAGAACGCATAATCAGCTATAGGCTCCCAATCTGTACCAGCAATTGACTCATAGTCACTAAAATCCATTCCAAGCAGAAAGTCATAATCTGGATCGAATAGAAAGTCATCACATGTCTCCCATCTTCCACCGCCATAACTCATAATTCATCACACCTTTACAAGATTCTTTTTAAACTTTCCCAACGATATATCCCCATTCCATAATTTTAATATAGGGATAAGGTTGATAGTAATGAATTCATCAATAGTTTCCAAATCTTTGTTAGTTAGTGTGCTATTTTTCCTTCTGAGATCTTCATCATCAAATACCGCTTCTCCATTGACGTTAATTATTATGCTACTGAATCCGTTTCTACTATTTGGGCTTTCACCTTTTTTGGGCCAGATTTTAACTCTAGGATTTCCTTTTACTTGCATTGTCAAAGGGTCTCCATTAGAATTTATTCCTACCTGTACTTCTCTGATGATGTCTTTGTTATGCCCAACTGACCTCTCTTTCCCAAATTCTTCTACCCATAGAACTGTTGGAAGTCCGGTTTCTGATTTAGAGAGATTTGACATCTCCATGTAGTAGTGTTTCAACTCCGGGTTAATAAATCCACTCATTAGCCAAACAACTCCTTCTCATGTATTACATATATAATATATAAATGAAAAAATAAGTAGGGAGACTAGTCTCCCTACTTATTAGTCATCCTCCGCAATCTTTTCTATCACACTTGGAATTTGTTTTATTAGATCTTCCAACCCTTCGGGTGTTACCTTCTCTCCATTCTCGTTCACTGGAGGGAATAACACAAGTAGAACTATCAGTCCTATTGCTACTAAAAACAATAATATCTGTTGCCATTTTTTCATTGTCATATTACCTCCGTACCAAATGTAGTTATTCAACTGTCTCTTGATGATTAGTATAATTGAACTATACCTATGGATAAAAATAAAAATATAAATATATCAAATTCATTTATATATTATAAAGTATGATGAAGAGAGTGATATTGTTTAAATTTACTACAAAGGAGGCATGGTAGAATGGCTATTACAGAGTCTCAAGTGAAGCTAGTAAGTGGATTCACGGAGGAAGAAGAGAAGAGAATACAGGATGAAGTAGACGCATATGTTCAACGAGAACGTGAAGCCAGGATCCAGCATGAGATACAGAACCGAATTCGTGAACTATCTCTGAAAAAGCCTGGACAACGATATTCATAATATATCGTCAAATAAAAATAAACCCTGGAATTCCAGGGTTTATTTTTATTTAAATCTACCACTATACCCGCAATCGGAACGATAATATAAATCATAGAGATTATATATGGAGGGATTCAAGAATGAAGATAGACAACGCTCTTAAATTATTCTCGGAAAAATATAACAAGATGGCTATTCAGTCGATAGAAGAAATCTCGAATGAGTTCGGCCTCAACTACCACAAAAAAGGTCATCGTAATACCATCAAAGGATTCACCATCAAAGAGGGATTCGATTCCTTTCTGGAGTTCATTACTGGGTACGTCCAACATCAGATAGATAATAAGGATGTGCCAAGAGGATTGGACGAGATCAAGACACGCACAAAGTCATACATTAATGAGAAATGCTTCAAGGAATGTGACCTACTCTATTCTGAGATTCCGTCGTTTGTTGAGAGTTATGTTACTGGGATAAAGTCTCTGATAGAATTTGCCGATGGTGCAAAAAAACAGATGATAGAAGCCAATTTAGGCGATGATGATATTGGATCAATAAATGAATTCATGGATGAATTTGTAGACAAGTTGAATGAATCATTTGATCCTGCCATGAACAAGATACTGTGGGCCAGTGGATACAATAGCAAGATCAAATTGGCTATGGCAAAAGAGAAAAAACTAAAACCAGTGTTCCTGTAAAAATGAGGTGAAGCGAAGTGAATCTTTCTAGAGCTATTAGTCATTTGAAGATGCAGCTCGGATTATACAACATCGGACTTCCATTCAAAGACCCAATTACAGGTGATAATACTCCGGTTGAGAATGTAATCAGAGATGTAGTAACTACATCAACGCTACCAATATACAGTCAGTTCGAACCGTGGATTCGTGAAGATATGTCTGATCTGAAAACTTTGAAAGTTGTTGATAGACAGAACTCACTGTATATGTTACCAGCATCCATTACCACAACTCCTGTAATGTATGTCATAGATGTGAATGTGCCAATGCATGGAAACAGAGGAATGTATTCTGGACTGAGTTATGGAAATGGATTCATAGCTCCGATGCATGGTTTATACCGTGGGGCACAAGCGGTGGCATCATCAATGGCTGCCAATATGCTGATGGGTCAGATGAGAGCAGAACCAACGTTCGATTATATTGGTGAGAATAAAATAAGACTGTTCGGATTTCCAAGAAGTAGGGTAATGTTCAGAGTTGCATGTGAACATGAGCCCAATGGGGAAACTATCCCAGATGGGTGTTATGATTCTTTCTTGGAATTAGCTACATTGGATGTAAAAATATTCTTGTGGAATACTCTCAAATTGTATGATCAGATACCAACGGCTTTTGGTAATATCAATCTCAAGATAGATGAATATCAATCGGCTGATCAAGAAAGAAATGCATTACTAGAACGATGGAGGGATACTTTCCATCTTGACATGGACTGGATTACGTGGATGTAAAAATAGAAGGGGAGTATACTCCCCTTCTATTTTTTAGTTCGTCACTGTTCATAGCCGTTCTAAAATACATTACGGTACTTTGGGTTTCTTTTTTATGATGATTAACTAAAACTGGGTGGATTACTCCATTGCGCTGGTACATTAATTTGACTTGGGTTTCTTTCGTTGCATGATACATTGTATAAATGTGGGTTTCTTGCAATATCTGATACATCTAAGCGGTTTTGGGTTATTCATACTATCTGATACATTGAGTACCGTTGGGTTTCTACCGCCCTTTGATACATTCAAGAACAGTGACACTTTATAATATATAACCGAATATCGTACCTCTCTAGTTATATATTATTATTGTATGATAGTACACATATCATTATAATATGAGGGAGGTACCACAGTATGAAGACCGTAGAACAGATGATGATCAAAAATGCAGTGCAAGGAGTTTATGACGTGCAGAAGCTCCGCATTGCTAGTGGGCAGAGAATACTAGCTCAGCTTCTAATGAAACTTGGCTTGCCCAATGAACCGCCTCCTGCAGCGGAGAATGAAACAAAGGAACAGGAAGTAGAACGCAAGAATATCAAGGAGGAGAGAGATCGGATAATTAACGATTTCCTGGAGAAGCTTGGTATAACTCCGGCTGACCAAACTCCTAGTGAAACTACTAAAAGGAAGAAGCCTGTAGACTTCTTCTCGATTATCCTGCAAGATTACAAGGGGATAACTGATTACATAACCAAAGAGCACGCCTCTGTCAAGCGTGCTGTAGATGAAGCTTCCATTGGTATCATCTCCCATCAATCGGAGATGGAGATTCTTGACGCGTATTTCATGCTGGAGAAATCTGAGGAAAAGTTGTTGAAACCCGTGAAGCGTTTGGTTGAAGAACACCCTCTCTGGATTAACTTCCTATCGGAAGTCAAAGGGGTTGGCCCACTAATGGCCGGAGTATTGTTGTCGGAGCTCGATATCTACAAAGCTGATTACATATCTAGCTTCTGGAAGTATGCCGGACTTGATGTAGTACTGTCTCCTCTCAAGGATGGCAATGGAGATACCTTACTTGACGATGATGGGATCCCGGAAATGGTCGGTCAAGGTAGAAGTAGGAAAAAGGAACATCAGATCAAGGTATCATACACCGATAAAAATGGTGCTGAACAGGAACGTGATAGTCTGACCTATAATCCGTTTCTGAAGACGAAGCTAATTGGTGTACTAGGAACATCGTTCCTCCGCTCGGGTGGGTACTACCCTGAGATCTATTACAACTACAAGAACAGGTTGCAAATGATGCCGGAACATAAAGACAAGTCAAAAATTCACATTCATAATATGGCGATCCGCTACATGATAAAGTACTTTCTAGCGGACCTCTATGTGGCATGGTGTCTGACAATTGGTATCACCCCTCCTACGCCGTACCATGTCGGAGTTCTTGGGATGCACCCCCATCATACAACTTCTCCTGCATTGATTCCACTGCTAGAGAAGAAGGCTCCTCACCTGATCACCGGGTAATTACCAATAGATGTGGTGTGGGCTTTAGACCCCACACCACATCGTCATATTAGACAAGAAACCCAGTGGGTGTTAAACGTGTCAGACAAATGAAGAAATCCAAATATTTCCAATGCATCATGCTGAAGAAGAAATCCAAATTATGGTAATGCACCATAATAACAGAGATCACCAGGTATTATTAGTGTATCACTACGTCGGAGTAACCCATTCATGAAGTAATGTATCATCTATAATGAGAAATCCATTGTCAGACAATGTACCTGCAATTGGAAGAAAACCATTCATAACTAGTGTGTCATAAGCATGGAAGTAACCCAGAGGTGAAAAATGTATCATGCATGAAAGTATCCCGTAATTATTTAATGTACTAGAATTTCTCGAGCAACCCGGATAAGTTCAGTGCATCATAAAAAAAGAGAAATCCAACGGAATGCAATGTATCATGAACAAAAAGAGACCCAAAGTTCCGTAATGTATCATATGGTACAAGTATCCCAGTTTAGCACAATGTATCATTGGTCATAAGTAACCCAGACATGAAAAATGTATCTTATGTGCAAAGGAGCCCATTTTTCATTAATGTATCATACATAAAAAGAAACCCATCCAGTCAATATGATACCACCGTGGGATAGACTTTCAAAGGTATCAAAAAATATAGTGGAGTCTAGACTCCACTATATTTTTTTATCCACGTAATATCCACAGTATCTGTCAAGTATTTCGTCTACGGTCTCAATTATTTTTTCTGCCACAATAATGCTAGGAAGTTGTAGGTTCAAAAGTACTGTTGGAAATAATGCATCATACATCTTTTCAATCTTGATACTCTTTTCTCCCAACGGATAGTATCGTATCCTACAAATCTCGTATGTAATTTGAAACTTGCTGACACCAATGAATGGATTGTCTATCAGATTGATAGTACTATTGATTGTCTTTTGAATTAGAAATCTGAAGCCAAAGAAATAATCCTGTTTGTTTTCTATGAACTCCTTGTTGGATATCGGCAAGAATATAATTTCTTCTATCAGCGTTTCACCATCAGCTGTATTCTTGTTCTCAGGAGGAGTATAGTATGGAAGACCACTGTTAGTATATCCCCGAGAATACGCATATGATTGATTATTCTCATCAACGAAGATAATTGGTTTCTCGACGATATCCCTCTCTACAATCTTCGTTCCCATATTACATCCCCTCAAAAAATAGAGACTCTATTTCAGAGTCTCTATCTTATTATCCTCTATCCGCTACTATGTCTGACTTCAGTGATAACTTCATTAGGATGTTTGGGCTGTACTCGATTATCTCCAGATTCTCTTCTTCATTGAACGAGTAGAAGATATCAAATAGCCCAAGCACATTCATAGACACTTCGCTGACATTTCCCGTTCCTTGAGCTTCTTGATATTTTACCTTCATCACATTTGCGATATGATCTAGGAAGATACAGAAGAGTGGGAATATGCATTCCGATGTACGTAGGTTGACACCATATTCTTTTTTCAACTTGTTGTATGCAGCTTCCTGCATATATTTGTAATACTCAACATTCTTCTTGATATTCAGCTCTTTCCACTTGATGGAGTTCTCTGCTGTCTTCTCCATTGTCACAACACCAGAAGGATCTATCACAACTCTGTTGATACCAACATATTCCATGATAGGCATGAAGTTGCCAACCTTCTCGTTTTGATCATCATCGTTGTTGGTATATCCCACATTCACCGAGTTAGCTATTGTTATCGTGAAGTTATTGTACTTTTTCTGTTTCTCCTTGATGAACTCAAGTATTGTCAAGAATGTTGCGTAGAATACCACAGCGTATGTTTCGGTATTACCACTCTTCAAGTACAGACAGAATTGTTCTTCTGCTGATCTTGACGTGAGATCACAGATTATCTTCAACTCTTCTTGATTGTTCACAGCATAATCTCTGAACCATCTCACCGAATATGTTTCTTCCTTTTGACTTGATACCACATTGATATCAACGTCTTCTTCTTTCTGGAGTTTCTGTTTGGCCATAGACTTTCTTTCCTCCCAGTTTAGATGTTATTGTTAATCCATAAGTAATAATATATAATTACAAATAACGTGTTGTAGAAATTTTATGTATCAATCATATCTTTCGATATTACGAATGTTTTCATCATTTGCTTTCTTGCTGCTGCATCCTGTGGGGATGTTCCTCTCAATATCTGGAACACCTTCATATCATTCTCAATATCAGAAATGTGAACTCTAATTAGAGAACGAGTGTTTGGGTTCATAGTTGTGAACTCAATATCTTCTGGATTGTTTTCACCAAGACCCTTGAACCGATGAAGGATATCTGGTTGAAACTTTTTCAATATCTTGAGAGCTTCCAGAAATGACAAGAAGTGTTCAGTCCCAGTTTTAACCTCTTTCAAATAGATCTTTTCCCAATTGTATTTGTGGTGAATATTAGTTATCGGAATGGATCTTCTGATCAAACTTTCAGAAAGTTCAATGGATTGATACCTACCATTGATAACACCCTTGATCAGTTTATCCTTCTCATCGTGATATATTTCTGGGAATTCGTCCATTACCCATACCATCAAATCATTGATATGTTTGTTCATAGCTTCCAGTGTTGCCCGACAATACAACTGGGCATCCATATCATCAGAAGGTTTGGATACGTTAGCCATTCTCCATATTATGATCTCTAGTAGTCTGTCGTTCACTTTGTAGTGCTGAGATAACAATTGTAGGTCATCAACATACGACCCAGTATCATAGAGAAATTCTTGTACCAATTCTTTTGGCATCTTCTCAAACTCATCATCATTTTTCCAACCAAGAGAATAGTTCTTCATTACCTCCTTGACATATCGTCTCAGATAATCCTCCTTGTTGATAACAAAAGGATCTTTCTTGTCATTTACTCTGTACAATGGAGGTTCAGCTATGAACAACCTACCATCTTCTATTATCTCTGGAAAGATCTTGAAGAAGAAACTGCACAATAGGCTGCGTATGAAGAGGGCATCCACCAATAATCTTCATAGAGTATCGCAACTACTCTACCGTACCTTTAGGTACTGCTACTACTCTCGTAGTACGACTAGCTATCTCAAGCTAGAAGGATCTTTCGATCGTTGAGACTATATCTTCACTAGTACCACTATTACCATGATATCAGTGCTTCTCGTTTCGAAGTGCCATCAGCTTGCACCTCTACGTCATTTCTGACTAGTCGTTGAACATGGTACTACTAGAGTACCTTAGCTGCCTA
>Ga0123353_10002076_pt1 | contig 24753 bp, 14 predicted proteins | sample TergutLab28metaG_3_FD_92763 | JGI IMG/M metagenome (GOLD analysis project Ga0123353, IMG submission 92763) | Labiotermes labralis P3 segment gut microbial communities from Petit-Saut dam, French Guiana - Lab288 P3 | ecosystem: Host-associated > Arthropoda: Insects > Digestive system > Gut ...
CGGTAGCGCTTGATTTTACTGCGCCAGTTACACTTGGGGATGTAACAATTGATTGGACTTCTGGCCTGGAGCTAATTGATATAAGCGCAACCAGCCTTGATGTAAAAGCAACATCCATAACCCTGTCTGGCGATATAACAACAACAGGTTTACTTTCACTTGAATCAACAACAGGAAGTATTACGCAGTCGACTGGCACATTGGATGTTGGAGGACAAACAACATTAGATTCGACAACAAGCATAACGCTTGGGGTAAATAATCGTTTTAGAAATACAGTTACAGTAGCAGGGATAGGGTCAGGAGAAGATTTAACAATAACCAATACCCATACGTCTCTGGTAGCGCTTGATTTTACTGCGCCAGTTACACTTGGAGATGTAATAATTGATTGGGGTTCTGACCTGGAGCTAATTTACATAAGCGCCGCCAGCCTGACAGTAGAAGCAACCTCCATAACCCTGTCTGGTGATATAACAACAACAGGTTTACTTTCACTTGAATCAACGGCAGGAAGTATTACGCAGCCGACTGGTACATTGGATGTTGGAGGGCAGACAACTATAACATCAACAGGATATGCTGTTTCATTAATAAACCCAAGTAATAGTTTTACCGGAGCAGTAAATGTAATTGGAACTATTGTAACACTTACTACAGGCGGGAACATAGAATTAGGAACAATAAATGCAACAACCCTTGATGTAAAAGCAGCATCCATAACCATGTCTGACGATATAACAACGACAGGCTTACTTTCACTTGAATCAACAACAGGAAGTATTACGCAGACGACAGGTAAGTTGGATGTTGGAGGACAAACAACACTAGATTCTACAACAAGCATAACACTTGGGGTAGATAATGTTTTTAGAAATACAGTTACAGTAGCAGGAATAGGGTCAGGAGAAGATTTAACAATAACCAATAAACATACATCTTCGGTAGCGCTTGATTTTACTGCGCCAGTTACACTTGGGGATGTAACAATTGATTGGACTTCTGGCTTGGAGCTAATTGATATAAGCGCAACCAGCCTTGATGTAAAAGCAACATCCATAACCCTGTCTGGCGATATAATAACGACAGGTTTACTTTCACTTGAATCAACAACAGGAAATATTACACAGTCTGGTGGCACATTGGATGTTGGAGGACAAACAACTATAACATCAACAGGATATGCTGTTTCATTAACAAATTTAAGTAACAGTTTTACTGGAGCAGTAAATGTAATTGGAACTATAGTAACACTTACTACAGGCGGGAGCATAGAATTAGGAACAATAAGCGCAACCAGCCTGACAGTAGAAGCAGCCTCCATAACTCTGTCTGACGATATAACAACGACAGATTTCCTTTCGCTTGAATCAAATCCAGGAGGTATTACACAACTGACTGGCACATTGGAAGTGGGGGGAGAAACAACATTAGATTCGAGAACAATCATAACACTTGGTGCAAGTAATGTTTTTAAAGATAAAGTTACAATAGCAAGAATAGGTACAAATCAAAATTTAACAATAATCAATACCTATACACTACTTCCGGTAGCGCTTGATTTTACTGCGCCAGTTACACTTGGGGATGTAACAATTGATTGGACTTCTGGTCTGGAGTTAATTGACATAAGCGCAACCAGCCTTGATGTAAAAGCAACATCCATAACCCTTGAAGGAATTATAAATGTAGTATCAACGCCCGGAACTATTTCAATGGAAGCAACAGCAGGAGATATCACACAGGCATCTGGAACAGTATCTGCTGTGGGAGGATCTGTTTTTTCTGCAACAGGAGACATAGATTTATCCTTGGGAAATAATTTGGGAACCTCTGTTACAATAACCGCAGCAAATGATTTAAAACTTACAAATACAAATGCAACTATAGACCCAACAGCCCTGACACTACCCATACCCCCAATGGGAGATGTAACAATAGATTGGGGAACAGATTTAACTTTACCTGGTTTTACAGCAGCAAGCCTTGATGTAAAAGCGCATGGCCCAATAGGTCAGGGGGTTGGCGCAATAACAGTAACTGGTACAACAGATATAACAATAAAGGGTGGGACAACGAAAGATATACTTTTTGGTAATTCTGCTAATAAATTTGATGATGCAATAACAATTGGCGTGGTTGGTACTATAAATAACTTAACAATATATAATGCTTCCACTGACCCTGGTGTTTTGAATAATATACCAGCTGCACTAAATGAAGTTGACCTAAGGTGGTATAATACAGATTTTACCTTAAATAATTTGCAAGCAACAAAGCTTGTAATAGTAGCAGAGAGTATAACCCTTGAAGGAATTATAAATGTAGTATCAACGCCTGGAACTATTTCAATGGAAGCAACAGCAGGAGATATTACGCAGGCATCCGGAACAGTATCTGCTACTGGGCTATCAAGTTTTTCCGCAACAGGAGACATAACGCTTGATAATATAATAAATAATTTTACAGTAGAGGTTGTAAGCGCAGCTTCGGCAACTTTTATAGGTGCTGCTGGAATTGAGCTTGGAGACATAACAACAACTGGAGCGTTTTCAGTAACAGCAGGTAGTGGTGGGACAATAACTCAGGCAGCAGTCCCTGCAAGGCTTAATATAGGCGGAGATTCAGATTTTTTGGCATCAGGAAGCATAACTTTATATAATCCAAATAACAATTTTGGCGCAGATGTGGATTTGATTGGTGGAGGAGAAAGCTCGATAAGAGCCGGGGCTGGTGGAATAGCTTTTGGTACAGTATCTCTTGGCGCCAATGACTTAAAAATAAATTCAGGAGGAACAGTAACTGGATCAATAACTTGTAGGAATCTTTTGCTTCTTGGAGCAGGTCCTTATACTATTACAGGCACTGGGATAATAACACTTGCAGGAGATACAACCGGAACTATTTCATTTACAAATTCAACTGTTTTTACAGTAGGAAGCGTTACAGTCGGAATAATACTTCCAAATAGTGCAACAGGCATTACTGTTGCAGGAGCATCCAATATAACTCTTTCTGCTTCAGGTCATTTAATTACTGTTGCGGAAAATATAACAGCCGCAAGTGGTAATATAGAAATAGGTGCTTCATCAGGAGATGAAATTACAATAACAGCTAATACTATAGAAACAACTTCTGGCGGAAACATAACATTTGCCGGTGATGTTGAAATTTATAATGCTTCTGGAGTTAAAATAATATCAACAGGTGGCGATATTACTTTTGACGGCACTGTAAATGCAGCAGGTGCCGGTACTGACTTTCTTACTTTGACAGCAGGGACAGGCGATATTTTATTTAGTAAAAGTGTTGGAGATAGTTCTATTGGTGTGACTATTGAAATTGAAAGCGCCAATAATGTAACTTTTGTGGATACAGTAGAATGTCGGCGGCTTATTCAGACAACAGCAACTGGTACAACACATTTTAACAACACTGTTACACTAAATAACCCATCTGCAACAACAGCGCTCGCTCTTATTGGAACAAATTTTACTTTTTCGGGCGCTGTAACAACAACAGGCAATGGAAATGTTAGTATAACCAACAGCGGAACACTTGAAATAGAAAGCGGGGCAGATTTTGTTCTTGCAGGCTCATTTACTCAAAATGGGTCAGGACCTGTAAGTCTTGATGCGAATATAACAACTGCAAATGCTTCAATATCTTTTACAGGTGCAGTAACCCTGGGAGATGATATAATAATATCATCAAGAGGCACTCTCGGCACTGGCACTGGCAATAGTATTACATTTGGCAACCAGGTAGCTGGTGGAAGTAATATGCTAACCATAAGAGCAGGAAGCGGCGCAGTATCATTAAATGGGACACCGTCATCTTATAGTTCAAGTGGCACCGGCGGTGGATTGGATGTAGCAAGCTCCGGAAGTATAGCAGTTGCAGGAGCCTTGTCTGCAGGCAGCGGGCATATAAATATGTTGTCAGCAGGAACTGTAACGCTTAATGGCGCAGTAACAACAACCAACGCCGGAACAGTAACAATAACAAATGGCGGCCTGCTTACACTAAACAACGGGGCAGATTTTACCCTTGCCGGTTCATTTACCCAGAATGGAGCAGGAAGTGTAACCCTTGGCGCTGATATAACTATAACTACATCAAATCAAAGTGTAACGTTCGCCAGGACGGTAAATGGCGGAAGTAATCTGCTAACTATCAATGCAGGTAGCGGGGCAGTAGAATTAAACGGGACAGCATCATCATATAGTTCAAGCGGCACAGGCGGCGGATTAGATATAGCAAGCTCCGGAAGTATATTAATTGCAGGAACCTTGTCTGCAGGCAGCGAGCATATAAATCTGGTGTCAACAGGAACTATAATGCTTAATGGCGCAGTAACAACAAACAGCGCCGGAACAGCAACAATAGCAAATGGCGCTCTGCTCACAATAAGCAATGGGGCAAATTTTACCCTTGCCGGTTCATTTACCCAAAGCGGTACAGGCGCTGTAAGTCTTGGCGCAAATATAAGTACAACAAATAACCCAATATCATTTACCGGAACAGGGACAGTAACTCTGGCAACACCAACATTACCGCCAATAACTCTAAGCACAACAGGCGGAGATGTAACAATCGATAACCCGGTAAATGGCGGAAGTAATCTGTTAAGGATAACAGCAGGGAGTGGGGATGTAGTTTTCACAAATGCATCATCATATAGTTCAGGCACAACAGGCGGATTAAATATAGTAAGTTCTGGAAACATAACAGTTGAAGGAACCTTGTCTGCAGGCAGCGGGCATATAAATATGGTGTCTGACGGAACTATAACGCTTAGCGGTGCAGTAAGCACAACAAACAGTGGAAATGTAACAATAACAAATAGCGATATGCTCATAATAGAAAGCACGGCAAAATTTAATCCTATTGCAGGTAATTTTTTACAAAATGGAAATGGAGAAGTTGCTTCTTCCGGAGACTTGATAGCAACAGGAACTATTATTTTTAATAAAACTGTATATTTTGCAGGAGAGCTGGAGGATGATAATGTTACTATATCAACAAGCAATGCAAGCCTAACCCCTATTATATTTCATGAAGATGTTTATATATATCTTCCTGGTCTTCCAAGCCCTCCTGTAAGGAATATCTCCTTTGGAAATAATTTTTCATGTAGAAATTTTGTGCTATATAGCGGCAGAGTTAATCTAAATGGTAAAGTTCTTACAACAAGCGAGGATTTTGTAGCTCTTGGTCCTGGATATAATATTAATGACTCGTCTTTAGTAGCTCCTGATGGGAATGGGCTTTTTGCGTATAATCATCCCTTAAGAGCTGTTTATGGAATGGCAATGCCAAACGCAAATATAGTAGAAGGACTCACTTGTGGCGGTGCGTTTGCACCCCTTGATAATGCGACAATTAGTGTTGGTAAAAATTTTTATGTAAACCGTTGTAATATGACTGTAACTTCCTCCTCCTGGGAGCTTGAAATTCCCAATAATGAAAGTTCTGCAAGTGCATTTGCAGAAGCATATAACATGACTGTTTCTGATTGTACTGTTATTCCCCGCACTGGTACAACCGCATGGGTTGCGGCTGCCAATGGTGTTACAGCAACTAATTCTATAGGTGTTTCTTCGGGATGGGCAACAACACCATATTCGCTTATGACCGGAAAAACTACTCTTACAGGGGCAATAGATTGGGACATAGCAACAGGAATTGATATTTCTAATTCATATTCATCTGGTGGAAGCCAGGATATAGGATGTATTACGGTTTTTGATGATGTCATAAGAATACAAATTGATCCCAACTCCGAATCCGGCATAATGTTTGAGAATTCAAATAACGAAATAGCAAAAGCTATAGCAAGAGGGGCATTAAAAATAAATGGTAACGCTATAGATGTAACAGCATATGTAGACAGAGAATGTACAACCCTTACTTCTGCGCATTTGTTTGATATTGCGGTATTTTATCTAAAAGCTGATGATACATGGAATACAGATGCTACAGGTTCCAGTCCGGGACACACTAACAGCACAGATATGTCCGGAGTTCGCAAAAATTTCGGAGCAACAATTATTACCCCCAATATTTATGCGCCAAAAGCAACAGCTGCCGGAATTTACTTTTCTTTGCTTGATAATAGAAAAAACAGGATCACGCATAGTCCTGTGTTTGCAGATGTGGCAGATTTTTGCAGGCCTGTTGTTGTAAGTATAGAAACCGGCCGCGACCCCGGTACAGCCGCTACCTATAACTGGCACAACTATTTTCAGATAACATATTCGGAGCGCGTTGATATTGGAACAGACCCTCGTTTTGTGGGGGCAAGTCCTACAGCTGCTAATGTGCTGGCACAGAAGGATTTTAATTTAGCAACTCAATATGGAGGTCACCTTTACGAGTCTGTTGCAAATACTACAGTTACCATGTCCGGTTATTTTAGTTATCCAGGAACATTTAAATCAGGATCAAAGAATGGGGCAGGAGTGCTTCAGGAAGGCGAGCCATCAAATGCATTGTTCAGGATAGGACCTTCCGATAGCATAAACGACCCCCATGGACTCAGGATATATGTTGTAGGATATAGCACTGATAGCGCGATATGGCCAGGGTATATGTATGGAGTTTCCTCTCCGGAAGGCATGGATGCAGTAATTTATCCTAACCAGGAAATACTCGATGCCAGAGGAAATATCCTTTATACCCATATTCCAATTGAAATTACTCCTGTAGTTAATTACAGAGGTGCTTTTCCTGTTGTACCGCACTGGAAACAACCGGTAATTGCTCCTTACCAGGAAACTGAAAACACAAAAGAGGTTGTAATAGTTGACACTACCGGTAACGGACTTACGAACAGACTTGAATTCCATGTGCATATACCTTATACCCCGACATGGTCTGGTCTGCATCCGGAAGATGGGTTTTATGGACCTCCTCCTCCAGGAGAAGGTACTTATGGTTTGGGAAAAGGAATAAGGGAGACAACTATTTATAATGCAAGTTATAATGCTTTTGGCGCTTTTATAATAGCTTTAGATGACACTGTTCCCATCTTTTATTCTATGCCCGGACCTGCTTTGGTTTCATCGGTAAACAACCCTTTGTTTAATCCATTGCGTCCGCCGATTGATTTTTCAAATGATACCTATTTTTCATTTACTTTTGACGATAGTGTGTTGGTATTGGACTCTTATTTAGCTCATGTTTTCTCATACGATAGCACTATAGGAGGGATCACAGACCTTGCAGGTAATCTTTTAAAAAGTGAAACATCGGCTATGACTGTAGCGCCTACGCCTCCTGTAATTCAATATACAATAGCTTCTGCGGGTGGTACTAAAGTATATGTAAAATTTTCAGAACATGTGTTCCGTGTGGATGGTAACACTGTTGAGATTAATGAAACTAATTTTGAAATAACAGGAATATCAGGATATAATATTACATCTGTTGAAGCTATAACAAGAAAGCCTTCGTCGACCGGCGAGAAAGGGCTCCTTGACGCTTTTTTCCATCTTGATACCCCTCTTACACCGGATGACCTGTTGGCAGGAAGAATAAAAGCCAAGGCAGGATCGGACGGAGTATGCAATTCATCTAATTTAGAGATGATAGATACTATAGAATATCGAATAAGTAATTTTGCGATCGGGCTTGTTGAGCCGATATGGGCAATGGATAGTTTTGATACCGAAGGGCAAAGCTCTGCTAACGTAACTATACGCGATTTTATGGGAAAAGATAAACTTCGCGCATCTGATATAACTCTTGAAGTTAAGATTAATACAACAAATGATCATCCTATTACAATGTTTTTTGATGCAGATCCTCCTGTTTCTACCAGGGTAGCGCCTGGCGGCTTTTGGCTTCCTACGATTTTTAGAAATTTTAATATTGCAGCAAATAATGCGGCAAGAGCGCTTGGTCCTGTTTTTTCAAACGGTGCGCTTAGGGATTTTGTTATTCCGGGCTCTGACAGCGAAATGACAGAAGGAAAAGATATTGAATTTATATTTAACTTTGCGGGTTTATATACAGGATATCTTTCTGATCCAAATGATCCAAGAACCATAAATACATGGAAGATTCCTATACGGGGGATAAAAAAGCAAAGGGGCGGAGTTACAATACTTAACAATGTTATAAATGTGTCTCGTGGAGAAAAAACAGTACTTATGTATGATCTTCCCAAAACAGGAGCTGTTACAATAAATATTTTTAGCCTCTCCGGCGATGTTGTAAAAACACTTGTAAAAGGGACGCAGCCTCAGGGAAGTTACAGCTATACATGGGATGGAACAAATACCGGAGGAAGGAAAGTTGCCAGAGGAATCTATTTTATAAGAGTTGTTGGCCCTGATATAGATGAATACAGAAAAGTAATGGTTGTCAAAGATCGGTGACCTGAGCAACATCGGCGTGACAGGTGTACGTCACGAAGTGTATCCAGTTAAGGTATTCCCGGAATTATTGTGGGATTTGTAATTATATTAGGTTATTCAGAAATATAATATAATTCCGGGTAACGAAGCGTACCTGGTTGAGTTGTGCTTAAATTTGATTTTAATTTCACAAGTTTGTTAGAAGTTTATTCAGAGATATAGTAAAGTTCCGGGTAAGCTATGAGCACACTACCTACGTCGATAGTGTTGGATCCGCTGGTTTTATCTGCGGGAGATATTAGAAGTAATAACTCGTCTCCATCCCTTATCTGGATAAATTTTTGAACAGAAAGCTGTCTCCATGTTCCGGATATTAACGAAGAATCAAATCCTGTTACAGTTGCCACACTTGGCGGTTTGCCAATGCCCAATGAAACACGGGAAGAATTGAATCTGTCTTCGTTGGGAGAAACATCGGTAGTCTCTTCTGCTTTAAACCAGACAGAAAACCTGTATGTTCCGGGCTGGAGATTTGGCCGGCCTGCATCTGAATATGGAACTGTAAAGCTAAGATAATAATCAATATCGCTTCTGACAACACGGAGATCATCAATATATCCTTCCACATTGTGGTTGTCATGTATAATCCTGAAAGTGTTGCCGGAAATGGGAGATCTTGCCACTACTTCGCTATTGTCCGCATAAGCATCGGGGAATTTTGTATATCCACCGATCATCCCTGTCCATTCTCTTTCTGCTCTTACATCCCATCCCCGTTCATCATTAAATTTGAATTTTGTAATACTAAGAGAGCGTTCTTTAAAAAATTTTAGCCGTATTGTATATTTTTTATTTTCAAGAAATGTATCCTTAACACTCCCCAGGTCAAAATTTATCTCCGCATTCGGAGGAGGTGTTGCGTCAAAATGATAATAAAAACAATTTCCGGTTGCATTGGCAATATAATGAGGAGGGAGTGCTCCATTTTTGTGGTCTATGTCTGCATTAGGATCAGTCCAAGTCCATGCCGGGCTACGGGTGGATTCTTCAAATCCGCCGTCAATAACAAGATTAAAAATCTCAAGCCTTGAAATATCATCTGCTGCACCACCTGGAAGCCCTATAAGGCTGATTCCTGTTGGAAGCGCTTCTGCTCCGGTCTCATCAGAATTAAAACCCATATAATGATGGTTGTTTGGGGCAACAGTATCATCAAAACTCCACCCTCCGCTTAAGCCCACGGGGAAGGAGCGAAATTTATAATTTTCAATATAATTAATACCACGATAAGTTGAGAGATCTGGCGCAGCTTCTCCACAGGAAATAAATCCAAGAGTAAGAGAAACAGCGCATAGCAATAAGATTTGTAAAATAATTAAACTATTCTTCATTTCAAATCCATCATAATTATATTATTTATACCTGATAATGTCTATTTTATTATATATATGATAGTATATAAATATTATCGGAAATTATTGTGAAAAAACCTATTATTTCTGTAATAATTCCTGTTTACAACCGGTCAGATCTCTTGAGCGAGGCAGTGAAATCTGTAATAAATCAGAATTTTAGCGATTTTGAGCTTATAGTAGCAGATGATTGTTCGGAAGATGATATAAAAAGAACTCTTGAGACAATCCCCTTGATCGAAAATATCAGTTTAAAATATCTTAGGCTGCAAAAACATTCAGGGATGCCGGGTTTTGTAAGAAACTCCGGCTGTAAAATAGCAGATGGCAGCTATATTGCATTCCTTGATTCCGATGATTTGTGGCTGCCGGACAAGCTTGAAAAACAGATTGCTCTTCTTGCCGGCAATATGTCGATTTGCCACACAAGAGAAATATGGCAACGGGGGGATAAGGTAGTTTCCCAATCCTCGCAGCGCCATAAAAGAGAAGGAGATATTTTCGAAGACTCTTTGATCAAGTGTATAATAGGCCCTTCAACAGTAATTATAGAAAAGGGGTTATTCGAAAAATATGGCGGTTTTAGGGAAGATATTGAAATAGCGGAAGATTATGAGCTTTGGCTCAGGATAACGGAGAATACTCCGATAGCATATATTGATCAGCCTCTTGTTATAAAAAGAGCAGGGGATTGGGAACAGCTTTCCGAAAAATATGGACAGATAGAAATATTCAGAATAAAAGCGCTTAAACAGCTTGTTGAAAAATCTTTTTTTAAGCCTGATAAAATGGTTCTTGCCAAAAAGGTCCTTTCTGAAAAATGCAGAATATATGCTGCAGGGTGCAGAAAGAGGGGAAAGGATAGCGAAGCTCTTTTATATGAAGATATTGTTGAAAATATGTTGTAAGGTTACTGCATCATGCCTGCGGCTGTAACTGCGCACCAACTATGCCGCAACTGCACTGCAGCTACCACTCACTGCAACTCGCAGCTACACCACAAGCTATGCCACAACTGATTTATCCAAAAACGCCTGCATATCTTCAGGAAGTTCTGCTGTAAAATCGCGGGCATCTCCTGTCCATGGGTCGCTGAATTCTAGCCTCGCAGCGTGCAGCATAAGGCGTCGTACAGCAATGGGAAAGTCTTTACGAAAAGCAAAGCGGGTCTCGCCGACAAGCGGATGCCCTGCTGCCTTAAAGTGCAGCCGTATCTGGTTCTTCCGCCCTGTCTCCGGGTTTACCTCAACTACAGCGAATAGAGCGCTGCCTGCCTCGCGCTGTTCCTGCACCCTGTAGAGCGTACGCGCAGGCTGCCCCTCAAGAGAGCGTGTGAAAACCCCTTCATTTTTTTTAAAATCACCCTGCACAAAAGCAATATATGTCTTGCGTACCTGCCGCAGATGAAAAAGTTCCATAAGACTTTTTTGTTTGCTCTTTCCTTTGGCAAAAAGAATAAGACCGGAAGTTTCCCCATCCAGCCTGTGGCAGGGGTGAGGCTTCCATGAAACTCCCTCGCGCAAGCATGCTGCGTAGAGGGTTTCTGTAAGAGCAGCGGAACTCTTACCAGGCGCGGGAATCGTAAGAAGCCCTGCTGGTTTATTCAGTACAAGAAAGTTTTCATCCTCGTAAACAATTGGAATATTTTTTGCCACAAACATCTTAAAACACTCTATCACACATATTTTTTTAAGAAAACCTGTGTTTTTTTTGATTAACAAATTCCATTATAGCAAGTATAATTTCTTAGGAGGAACCATAATGACCATCAATAAAATACAGGAAGGCGGAAAATTAACTCTCTCCATTGAGGGCAGGCTGGATACTACTACCTCGTCGCAGCTTCATGATGCGTTGATTCCGGCATTTGATGAGTCTAAGGAAATCGTGCTTGATTTTTCAAAAGTTGAATATATTTCTTCGGCAGGATTGCGTGTGCTGCTCATAGGGCAGAAAACAGCGAATTCCAAAGGAGCGGCCATGAAGCTTTGCGGTGTTTCAGAGGAGATCATGGAAGTGCTTGAAATGACAGGATTCAACGATATGCTGACTATTGTTTAACAACAGTAAAGGAGGCGATCATCATTTCCATCAGACTAAAAATATTGGTTATTGTGCTGGGATTCTTTTTTCTTCTTGTAACAGCATTTGCAGCATATTCAAGGGCAACTACAGCGAATTACAGGCAGCTCCGCACAGATGAAGTTTCAAAGACTATTGCCTTTGAGAGCGAGCGTGTAGGCAAAGTTATTGCGGAGATGGAACGCAATGCTATAGACCTTAGCCTGGCAGGCAGGCAGTTTTATCAGGCAGGTGAGCACCCAAGCTGGCTCGGCATATCCATTTCAGTGGAAAATTTCAGCGCGTTCCTGGCAGCAGTGGGCGGCGGTATCTGGTTTGAGCCATATGCGCTGGACGCTAATACGCGCAGGGTGTGCTACTATGCATTTTTCGACCCGGCTATCAATGCTGTGCGCCATGATCCTGATTTTATAACCAGTGAATATGACTACCACACACAAATGTGGTACACAACGATCGCGAACAGACTTGACGGAAAGTACGGTACTGTGTGGACAGCACCGTATTATGACGATGCCGGAACCAATGCTCTTATGACCACTGTCGGCGCAGGCATTTATGACGATAATGGAAAGTTTGTTGGTATGTCCACTGTTGATTGGGAAATACAGAGCATGGTGGACAGGCTGTCTGCCATCAAGCCGACTGCAAACAGCTTTGTGCTGCTCGCATCTCCCCATGACGACTACATTATCTCCAATACATACAAAGGCGGAACAGAATATACAGGCGCGATGCTGCACGGTCTGCAGTGGTATGGTGAGCTTCGTTTTACAGCAGACGATGCTGTAGACATAAGCAGCTTTGTTGATCGCGGTGTGGAGTATCTTGCTTTTAGCCGTCTCTTTGACAATGGCTGGCTGTTTTCGGTACAGATACCGTTGCGGGAAATTTTTTCCGAAATAGAAATACGAAACAATCAGTTTACTCTTATTATTGCCGCATCGTCCCTTGTTTTGTTTGCTCTGGTAGCCTTGCTGTTGTCGTGGCTCATCAACCGCCCGCTTAACAAGTTGACCTCCGGTGTTGCTGAATTAGGCAGCGGCAACCTCGATAAGCAGATTGAAATAAGCTCAAGAGACGAGATTGGAACATTGGCATCGGCATTCAATAAAATGACCGTAGATCTAAAAGCTTCTATTGAACAGAATGCGCTGGAACGGGCAGAGAAAGAACGCATTGGCGCAGAGCTGGATGTTGCCACAAAAATACAGGCAAGCATGCTGCCATGCATATTCCCTCCCTTTCCTGACCGCACAGAGTTTGATATATACGCCAGTATGCAGCCTGCAAAAGAGGTTGGCGGAGATTTTTATGATTTTTTTCTGGTAGACAAAAATACGCTGGCTGTAGTTATTGCCGATGTTTCCGGTAAGGGGATACCTGCTGCATTGTTTATGGTTATCGCAAAAACACTTATCAAAAACAACGCTCAATACGGAAAAAGCCCCAAGCAGGTTTTTGAAGATGTCAATAATATTCTTTGCGAAAACAATGACGCCAATATGTTTGTTACAGTCTTTATGGGGTATCTCGATATTCCAAGCGGAAGATTCATATTTGTAAACGCAGGGCATAACCCGCCGCTTTTGCGTACCGGCGAAAAGTTTAAGCTGCTTAAGACCAAGCCGGGCTTTGTGCTCGCGGTAATGGAAGATATGTTTTACAAGCAGTATGAAATCACTTTAAATTCTGGTGACGAATTGTTTTTATACACCGATGGCATAACCGAGGCTACCAATAAAGAAAAGGAGTTATTTGGCGATTTGCGATTTATTAATACAGCAAACAATTACCTTGATCTTCCGCTGAAGGAATTTACAATATCTGTTAAGCGGGAAATAGATAAATTTGCCGATGGCGAAGAACAGTCAGATGACATTACCATGCTCGCGCTGCGGTATAAAGGAAAATAAATTTTTGGTTTTTCAGAAGCGCACTGGTTTATAAGGCGAACTCCCGGATAAATGCGTCAAGGTGCGGGAATTTTTCACATAGGTTTTTCTTGTCCGCCATCTCGAAATCAGCGAAATCAAACCCCGGCGCAACAGTGCAGCAGACGAGTGACCAGGCAACGCTCTTTGCGGGAGTTGCTCCAAACCACCAGCCAGCAGGGACAACGTATTGCAGGCAGTCGCTATCCATAATATTCTGTCCAAGTATAACTTCTTTATATTCCCCATCAGGTGAAATCATGCAAAGCCTCAGACTGCCGCCCAAATAGAAGTGCCATATTTCGTCCTGCTTGATCCGGTGCAGATGGGATTTATCACCGTTGGTCAGCAAGTAATAAATTGCAGTACAATAATTACGCGGGCCACTGAAATTTTCATTCAAAAGAACATTGGCAGGGATAACACCCTTGCTCCTATAAGTCTCTCTAAAATATCCCCCTTCCGGGTGGGGAGACATATTAAGTGCTTTTATTATATCTGATGCCGGGATATTCATTGTATAGATAATATGATTTTTGCTTGTATAAATGCAAGAAGCACTAGATACTTTCCTTCCAGGCCGTGATGTCTCACGTAAAAAACTAACTTGATTTTATCCGTACAAATTGGCATAATATACTACTATACTAAGGAGAAAAAGGTATGAATAAATTTATTGGCATATTAGCAGTTGTGGCTCTGTTGCTTTTTGCAGGGTGCAGCGGCAAAGCAGGGGGTACAAAAAAAATGTTTTCCTCTCTTGCCGATTTCAACGGCGCGAAGATCGCCAGCCTAAGTGGCGCTGTATTTGCCGATTATATTGATCCGGTTATCCCTAATGTAAGCCATGTGTACTACTACACAATGCCAGACATGGCACATGCCCTTTCCTCCGACAAGGTGGATGCCGTAGCTCTTGATATGCCCGTTGCATTGTACTTGGCAGCGCAAAATTCCAAATTTATCGTTTACCCCGATGTAGTGGCTGACGACAGTTATGCATTCGCAGTTACCAAAGGGAGCGATCTTGGTGTGAAAGCTAATGAAGTTTTGAAAAAAATGTGGGAAAATGGCACAATCGCCCAACTTGAAAAAATCTGGTTTTCTGCGGATGAAAGCAAAAAAATATTGCCTGTACTCAATCATAAACCGGATTTCAATGGCCGCGCCGGTACTATAATCTATGGGTGCGAGACAACGTACGTCCCTTCGACCTACATCGGCCCGGACGGCAAGCCGACCGGCTATGAGCTTGATATAGTAACCAGGATAGCCTATGAGCTAAATATGAAGGTAGAGTTTGTTCCTATGGCATTTGCCGGGCTCTTGTCGGCTCTTGCCTCCGGCAAGGTAAACATGGTTGGCGGATGCATGTCAATAACAGAAGAACGCAAGAAGGCAGTAGATTTTGTTGGCCCTAACTTTGTGGGCGGTATTACACTGGTTATAAATAAGGATCGTCTTGCTAAGTGATCCTGGTTGGGAAATATAGCTGTATGAAAAATATTGGTTTGTTTGTTGGGGTATTACTTGCATTCTCTTTCTTTGCAGCTTGTTCTTCAAATAAGGAAGAGCAAGCTTTAGGCAGGGCGAGGACATACGCCGACTATATCAATACCGGAAAACGGATAGCTGTACAGGCAGGGGATGTTTACGGCAAGATAGCGCAGGATATATTCAAAGCAAAAGATGCTCCGGAATATTTAACAGTCGCCGATATGCTGGAATCATTGCGTATGGGGAAGATCGATGCGGCTTTGCTCAGCCACAGTTATATCCGGCAGCTTGTTGACAGCGGCTCTTACCCTAATGTTGACTATCTGTGGGTGCCGGAAGATGTTTATGTAAACAAGGCTGGTCCTGTTTTTTATACAACCGGACTTCGTGATAAATACAACGAATGGTTTCGCGGCATTGCTGCGAATGGAACATGGGATAAGATCCTTGACCGGTGGATCGGCGCCCCTTTGCCTGCCCAGAAAGATATTCCAAAATTTAAATTCACCGGCGAAAACGGCACACTGCGGGTGTGCGACACCGGCAATTACCCCCCTCTGATTTATTTTGACGCGAACAACGAGCCGGCAGGTTTCGATGTGGAGATGATAAGCCTGTTTGCGCAGCACATGGGCATGAAGCCGGAGTTTACCATGATGGCTTACGAAGCGATCGGGCCGTACGTGGTGTCTGGCAAGGCAGATATGAGTTCAGCTACGCTTACAATCACAGACGAGCGCAAGAAAGGGATGATCTTCGGCGAGCCAAGTGTTATAACACAGGCAGTATTGATTGTACCAAAAACTGGGGCAGATAAGGTTAGCGAAAAGGCGATAGATTATACATACTTTGCCGGTAAAGAGATCGCTGTAATGACAGGCGTACTAACTTATATAACAACAGAAAAAATAGGCGGCAAGCCAATTAATTATAACGACAGTTCATCGGCAGCGGAAGATGTGCGGCAGGGTAGAGTAGCAGGATATATGCATGCGCTGTCGGCAGTTCAGGTTATGGCAGCACAGCTTGGCGGCTTTGAGGCAATCGCAGTTCCAAAAGATATCTTTAGCGCGCAAATAGGCGCCATATCTCATGATCAGGATGTTATCAACCGTTTTAATGCTTTTCTTCCAGTGCTGGAGGCAGATGGAACTCTTAAGGAGATGAAAAGCCGGTGGTTTGGAAGTTCTCTTGACTTAAAAGCTCCCATACCGGAAATTAAAAACCCGGGCAAGAACGGCGTTTTGAAAGTAGCGATCTGTTCAGACTCTATTCCCTATGTTTATGTTGGCGCTAACGGGAATTTTTCAGGTTTTAGTGTGGAGCTTGCGCTCCGCTTTGGCGCGCACGAGGGAAAAATCATAGAGTTTACCAATATGGAGTTTGGCGGATTGATACCGTATATTGTCAGCAAAAAAGCAGATTTTGGTATTGCTAACATGGCTATCACTGCGGAGCGCAAAAAAAGCGTATTGTTCTCCGATCCATTCTTTGACGAACAGCATGGTATTCTCGCGCTTAAACAATCTGTTGGGACTCCAGTCGTAGCTGCTCCCGCGGTCTCTGCTATTAGCTATACTGATTTTGTTGGTAAAAAACTTGGCGTATATACCGGAACTATCTGTGAGCAGGTGACAGTTGATATCAATGCCATTCCCGCATATTATTCCGATTTATCCGCAGGATTGGAGGATGTCAGAAAAGGGAGAATTGCCGGATACATGACCGACCTCTCCATGTTGCGGGTTTTGGCTGCCTCGCCGGGCAACGAAGATCTGCTGCTTATTAAAGTGCCAATTGAGTTTTTTATAGCGCCTATGGGGGCTATATCAGCAAATCAGGATATTATAAATCGCTTTAATGTATTTCTTTCCAGGCTCGTGGCAAATGGGACTCTTGCCGAGATTCAGGATCGCTGGCTGGAAAACATGCATGAGTTGGATCCTGCCATGCCCGACATACAGCTCGCAGGAACAAATGGTACGCTTAGAATCGCCACCAGTGGAACAGAGGTGCCTTTTGCTTATACCGGCGCGAATGGTCAGTTAAAAGGCTATTGCATTGAGCTGGCTTTGCGCTTTGCGGTCCATGAGGGAATGGACGTAGAATTCGCCGACATGGATTTCTCCGGGCTTATACCCTATGTTCTGGGCGGGAAAGCTGACCTTGCCATATCAACAATCTCCATTACAGATGAACGCAAAAAAAGCGTACTCTTTTCAGATTCCATTTATGACGACCAGTTTGGCATTATTACATTGAAAAATAGCGAAGGCGCATTGGTATCGCGCGATCATGTTGTTAAGAAAGGCGGCTTTGCAAGCTGGCTAAAAACCGGTATAGAGCGCAACCTTATAACAGACAACCGCTGGAGGATGATTGTAAACGGCCTTGGCACAACAATGCTCATCTCGCTCTCTGCGCATTTTTTTGGTACAGTGTTCGGTTGCTTTGTCTGTTTTGTGCTGACTCGTAAAAATAAAATAGTGAGAAAACTCGGAAGCATGTACTGCGGCCTTGTTTACGGTACGCCCGTGGTTGTTCTGCTGATGATAACGTACTATATAATCTTCGGCAATACGAATATATCCAATGTGATTGTGGCAATAGCTGCATTTACCATAGTAATGGGTGCTGGTATTGCCCAGAATCTGAAAGGAGCAATTGATACTGTTGATCCTGTTGAGATAGAAGCAGCGCGGAGCATTGGGTTCTCTTCATTTAATGCATTCCTGACTGTAACGCTGCCGCAGGCTATACGCCGCGCGCTGCCGGGTTACACAAACAGCTTTGTTGAGCTGGTAAAAGCGACTGCCATTGTCGGGTTTATCGCTATTCAGGATTTGACCCGCGCGGGCGACATTATACGCAGCCGCACTTATGACGCTTATTTTCCGCTTCTGTTTGTAGCGGCGATCTATTTGATCGTAACAACGATTTGCGTACAGTTATTCAAATTTGTTGTAAGGAAAGCGAACAAGGGAGCAGTTCAATGAGTATTATTTCTGTTAAAAATCTTGAGAAAAGATTTGGCGAGAATGTAATTCTGCAGAATGTAAGCGTAGATATAGAAAAAGGCGAAGTTGTTTCAATTATTGGACCTTCAGGTACGGGCAAAAGCATATTATTGAGGGCAATTAATTTTCTTGACCCGCCCACAGACGGAGAGATATTCTTTGATAGCGAAAAAATCACTAAAAAGAGCATGGATGCCGCACGGCGCAGGCTGGGGATGGTGTTCCAGAGTTTCGGACTTTTCAGCCACATGGATGTTATGGGCAACCTTACGGCAGGGCCCATCAAACTGTTAAAGATGCCAAAAGACGAAGCAGAGGAAAAAGCCTCTGCTCTGCTTAAAACTGTTGGGCTCTCTGCGCGCTCGCGGTTTTTTCCATCCCAGCTTTCGGGTGGACAAAAGCAGCGCGTTGCGATTGCAAGATGCCTTGCCATGTCGCCGGAGGTGATTCTGTTTGACGAGCCCACCAGCGCGCTTGATCCCACAATGGTTAGCGAGGTTATGGCTGTTATGCGTAGTCTTGCCAAATCCGGAATGACAATGCTGGTTGTTACGCACGAAATGGAGTTTGCCCGTGATGTCTCCAGCAGGGTGCTGTATATGGACGAAGGGGGGATTTATGAACAGGGCAGCCCTCAGGAGATTTTCGTGCAGCCCAAAAAGCCCAGGACGCAGGCGTTTATCTACAATATTCGTTCGTTCAGTTATGATGTCACAAGCCGCAACTTCGACTATGTGGAAATGCTCGGCGGTGTTGAAAATTTTTGTTTCAGGCACGCCATAGATAAAAAAATCGCGAACAAATTGCAGCTTCTTGCAGAGGAGCTTGTTATCAATATTGTTACGCCAAAGTATGGGGCGTGTGCGCTTAATTTAAATTTTTCCGAAAAACTTGGCACTTACGGACTTTCGATTTCATACAGCGGAGAAAGTTCCAATGCGCTGGAAAACACCAATGATGATCTCTCTGCAGCAATGGTGCGGGGCAACGCGAAAGAAATACGCCACGAATATGCCGAGGGGACAAACACCATTACAGCGACATTATAAAGTGGAGAACCTACGTTAAATGAATGAGCTCTTTATCGAAGCAAAATTGGAAAACATGGATGAAGTGCTGGATTTTATCAATGAACAGATTAAGGATTGCCCACCCAGGATTCAACATCAAATAGGTATTGCTGTTGACGAGGTGTTTTCCAATATTGCCAGCTATGCTTATCATCCGGCAACAGGCAGCGTTGCAGTTCGCATTACCGTGGATAGCGACATTAATATTGAGTTTGAGGACAGCGGTATAGCGTATGATCCTCTTTCCGCAGATACTCCGGATATTTCTCTTCCTGCCGAGGAGCGCAAAATAGGTGGGCTTGGGATTTTTATGTTAAAAAAACTAATGGATTCTGTGGAGTACAGGCGGAAAGAAAATAAAAATATCCTTTCGATTAAAAAAAAGATAACAGGATAAAAATAACGACTGATTCAAGCCAATAAAGTTATTCCAGAGAAGAAAGAAATTTTACAGCATTATAGCCGTCAACAGCAGTTGAAACAGGAGAGTAGTCAGGCTCTCTGACTGCTTTTACAGCATCTTTTACCATATTCTCAAAATAAGCTGTTTTTTCAAATAGGAGCTTATCGGTCATTACAAGAGAATTAAAACCTGTATAGTATGGGCTTTCCATGCTTTTCCACTCTTCGTAAATACCGTTACCTATTTTAATTGATCCTGACTCAAAAGAAAGTTCAAGAGAAAAAGTAAGATAATCCCTTCCTGCTCCGCATTCAAAAAAAACCGGTATTTTCCCTGCTTTTTTATTTTTTATATATGCTGCAACAAGGGCAGTCCCCTCTCTTTTTTCAAGGTTTCCGATTGTTTTATTTTTTTTAAGAACCCCGTTGGTAAGATACATTATTATATCCGCAAGATGAGTCCCATCATGCCACATTACATCAATAATTTTTTTTGTTTTCCCCATATAAAGAAAAGCAGAAACAGAAAGAAGGTTTCCGTAGGTTTTTTCGTTGATCCTTTTTTTTGCCAATATATAATTATTGGAATAGCGCCTTTCGTGATTTGTAATTATTTTCGCAACCCCTTTTTTGTGGTACAGCGCGATTTTTTTTGCTTTGCCGAGTTTGTCTGCAAGGGGTTTCTCGCAAACAATAACTTTTATTCCCTGCGCTATTGCTTTTTCTGTCATTTCAAGATGGATATCGGGATGTGTTGCTATAAATACAATATCGGGATTTATTTCTTTTATCATTTCTGTTGGATTTTCAAAAACAGGACAATTCCATTTTTCCGCAAAGAGAGCTCTTCTTTTGGGCTTTATATCGCAACCTGCCGATATAACAGTGTCTGGATTCTTTTTTACTGCTCCTGCGTGAGTGCACGGTTTTTCGCGTAAAGGATCATCTTCAAGAATACTTGCGATTCTTCCAAGCCCTATAAAAGCGCATTTGATTTTATTTTTTGCTTCCATGTTTGTTTTATCCATGCACCCGCGAAGGGCGCGGCTCTATAAATCTTTTGTCTCTTCTTTTAGAACAGCAAGCAACTCGCTATCTTTTTTTGCATACTTTATTATTGCCCGGAGAAATCCGGAAGGAGTGCCTATATCAAGCCTTTCCCCTTCTATTGTTTGAAAGACAACCTTTTTTTTATCCATAAGTTTTTTAAGGGCATATATGTGGAAATATTCCCCCTTGCTGTTTGAGTCAATGTGCTTTTTCCACCCTTCCTCAAGATATTTAAAAATATCGGGAGTAAAAAGATACCTGCCTATCGATGCTTCTTTGCTGGGCTCTTTTCCCTTTGCTGGTTTTTCTACGATATCGGTTACATGAAGCCCGTCTTTTGCCAGCGCAAGAACTCCGTATCTCTCAAGCTGAGGGGGGTTGTGGAGGCTGGACATTACACTGCATCCTGTTTCATTGTGTTTTTTAATAAGCTGTTTTACAAGAGGCACTTTGCCAAAGTGGAGATCGTCGGGATAAGCTACTATAAAAGGTTCGTTACCTATAAAAGCTTCTGCCTGCATTATGGCGTGGCCTGTCCCAAGCATTTTTGTTTGGCGTTTGAAAAAAATATTTGCTTCCGGAGCCTTTATTGCATTGAGCTTTTCTAAATTATTTTCGGATTTAAAAAGCGCTTCAAGTTCTGCTTCTGTATCAAAATAATCATCCATTGCTTTTTTACGGCGCGAAGTTATTATAAGTATTTCCCTTATTCCCGATTTTATAAACTCATCAACTATAAAATCTATTGCGGGTTTATTGATAAGGGGAAGCATCTCTTTTGGTATTGTTTTCGTGACAGGAAGGAATCTTGTCCCATATCCTGCTGCGATTATTACGCCTTTCATAGGGCAATTATGATAATAGAAGGATTAAAAATCAAGAGTAATATATAGTAATTTATAAAGACCGCAACAGGATGTTGCGCAGCAGTCCTGTGTTGTGGCATGGATGCCACAATCTTGCACAGGGTGGCGATCGGTGCGGGGCTCGGCGCGGTTCGTCTTTCGGCTACCCATAACCATCATTCTATTGCAAAAAGGAATCTATAGTATTGACGATATCCCTATTAATAACTAAATTTGGACTGTGCTAAATAAAGTATTCATTCCTGTTTTTATTATTATTATTGTTGCCCTTTTTTCGTGCAGTTCCAGGCAAGGCATTGATGTTGCCGAAAACGGCGATATTTCCTGTAATATGAGCATAAAAATTACAGAAATGTTTATGAGCTATATAGATGATCTTTCAGAGGCTATGGGTGTTAAAAAAAATGCAAATTCTTATTTTGATATAGATCAAATCAAAAAATCTTTTGCTTCTTATGACAATGTTACACTGGAAAGAATTTCAACTCCGACAAAATCCGATCTTAACCTCAGGTTTACAATAAAAAATGATGCAAAAGGAATTTCTAAAGCAACAGATGGAATTTTGAATCTTTCCGAAAGCAATGGAAATAAAGAGATAAAATTTATATTTGATATTGATAAATACAGGATTATATCAAAAAAATTTTTAATAGAAGAAAATCCAATTCTTTCAAGGCTGGCGCCCTATCCGGATGAGCCTTTTACAGAAGAGGAATATCTCGATACAGCGGATTATGTTTTTAGCGAATACTCAAAAGATGCTTTATCTATTATTAAAAACTGTTTTGTTGATATTGAAATAAATATAAAAGGAAAAATTGTTTCTGCAAAAGGGGGAAAGATTTCCGGCAGTAAGGCAGTATTTTCCATCCCTGTTGTAAAATTTCTTACGCTTTATGAGCCAATACATCTTGAAGTCATATATCGGTGAAATTATTTTTTTCTGAAATCCAGTATTTGCCATCCCCGTTTTTTTGCATGAAGTCTTAATCTTATATCGGGATTTACGGCAACAGGATTTCCGACTGCTTCCAGGAGCGGGCGGTCGTGAATACTGTCTGAATAAAACGAAGAATGTTCAAGTAATATATTATGCTGTTCCGCATATTCCATAACTTTTTTTCTTTTTACGGTTTTAAATACAGGGGTATTTAAAAATTCGCCGGTACATAAATCATCTTCAAATCTAAATTGTGTTGCAATAAGATCATCTGCCCCAAGATATTTAAGAAGAGGCTGCAGTATTATATCAAGAGAAGAAGAAGCAAAAATAATTTTTTTGCCATTATCTTTAAGTTTTTTTATAAAGTCTTCTGTTTTTGGATAGATTGATTTTTTTATATATTTTTCGAAATTTTCCAAAGCTATGGTTTCCAGGATAGATCTTTTAATTCCTTTAAGCTCGGGAACTGTGCGGTCAAAATGTTTTTCATCCATCCTGCCGTATTTATAATTAAGATATACATACGGAAGCGACTTGAGGACAGATGGAGATACATACTTCCTTTTTATTAAAATAAAAAGATAGCTTAGCGCTGTTGATTTCTCTGTAATAGTGTGATCAACATCAAAAATTTCAGTAACAAATTTTTCCATATGATTCCAAGAAATATAAATTATTAATTGAAATTTGTCTATATGGAAACCATTGTCCTGATGATATGGGGGGGGCTGTCGCCGACGAAATGTTGTGAACATCCCCGACCCTTATTGTCATTGCGAGTCACCAAGGGCGACGAAGCAATCCACCTCAAGACAAGCGGGGTATCCCATGACAGGTGGGACAGTATCTCTGATTATCGCAATTCAATATGGTATTTGTATCCCTGCTCTGTTAAAAATTTCTGCCTGTTGGCAGAGAACTCTTCTTCAACAGTATTATGCGAAACAATGCTGTAAAAATAAGCGTTTTTCTCTTTTGGTCTTAAAATCCTTCCCAATCTTTGAGCCTCTTCCTGCCTTGAGCCAAAGCTTCCGGAGATCTGTATAGCTACCGAGGCATCGGGAAGATCAACAGCGAAATTCGCAACCTTTGATACTATTATAATTCTTTCTTTCCCTTTTCTGAATAAGTTAAAAATTTTCTCCCGTTCATTGTTTGGAGTTTGTCCTGTTATTATAGGCACTTTGATCATCTGCTGAATTTTTTTCAACTGACTAATATATTGTCCAATAATAAGTATTGAATCTTCCTTGTGGTTCTCAATAATATCTTTTACAATTTCAAACTTTACAGGATTTTCTGCAGCTGTTCTGAATTTTTCTCTTTTATCAGCTACAACGTATGGAACTTCCAGATTATGCGGAAGCTCTGTTCTTATTTCAAAACAGTTTGCTTCTGCTATCCACCCTTTTTCCTGGAGTGTTTTCCAGGGGCAGTCGAATCTTTTGGGACCCACAAGTGAAAAAACATCTGTTTCTCTTCCATCTTCTCTTATAAGCGTAGCTGTAAGGCCCATCCTGCTTATTGCCTGAAGCTCTGCTGTTACACGGAAAACAGGAGCAGGCAGAAGATGAACTTCATCATATATTATAAGTCCCCAATCCCCTTTTCTGAAAATATCAAAGTGCGGAAAGTCCGACTCTTTGTCCGGCCGCCATGTAAGTATCTGATAAGTTGCAATAGTTATAGGGCGTATAAGTTTTCTTTCTCCTGTATATTCGCCGATCTGTTCTTCTTTAAGGTTTGTTTTATCGAGCAGTTCGTTTTGCCATTGCCTGACTGCTGTAATATTTGTTGTCAAAATTAATGTATTGGTTTTATATATTTCCATAACTTTCATTCCGACAACTGTTTTTCCGGAGCCGCATGCAAGAACAATAGTTCCAAAACCATTTCCTGCTTTGCCTTCTCCGAAAAATGCATGAGCAGCTTCTCTCTGATAATCTCTTACAGAAAAAGGGTGGCCGCTTAATGTTGTTTCCCTGAATGTAATATCAAGATCAGTGCCTTTTTTAAGGGGAACCTCGTCTTTTACAGGATAGCCTAAATTCATAAGCTCCTGCTTGACTGTGCCCCTGTCAATGAGCTTGATAAAAAAATACTGATCCTCGATA
>Ga0123353_10002077_pt1 | contig 24749 bp, 15 predicted proteins | sample TergutLab28metaG_3_FD_92763 | JGI IMG/M metagenome (GOLD analysis project Ga0123353, IMG submission 92763) | Labiotermes labralis P3 segment gut microbial communities from Petit-Saut dam, French Guiana - Lab288 P3 | ecosystem: Host-associated > Arthropoda: Insects > Digestive system > Gut ...
ACGTGGTCAGCGCAACGGGTCCCCACAGCCGTTAATCTCTGTTTTCTAGACCTGGAGCCGCTACTTTTTTCATTCAAGTAGCTCCTCAGTTGACCTCACGAGGTTGAGTGGACCCCGTTCCAGACCCACTACTACTCAGAAAATCTGGTAGCGCCTCGGATCGAACCCGGGACCTCTGTTATCTGTAGCCAGAAACTCTGACCACTAGACCACAGAGGCGGTCAAACCAGATATATATAATACTGAAAAACAAGCGATGGAATTTTTGCATCGTGGTATGTCCACTAGTTCGTACTGTACTAATTCTAATAGTCAGCACGGTATTGACATCATAGAACACCTGATATCTTCATCAGCACCACTGTAATAACCTTAAATCTCGCACAGTTTACTTCACCAGTCAGCCTGCACATACAGCATATACGTTAACAGCCTGCACACAAACGCGATTCATGGCCTACTGTATATGTCTGGACATGCGGCTTGCCAGTCAAATCGATGTGCAATTACCCTGTTTTCATACTATCACCAATGGTCGAACTGAGTATTATTCTATTCGTCACCTGGCATGCAAATCGCGGCTGTGGCGCCATATTACGTTGTATCCGTCAACTACATGTTTTAGCCTCGCTAGCTCTGCAGTATTTCTTTCATCTCATAACCGACACTAGTAAAAACTCGGAACGTGCAATTTGTTTTCATTTTATCTTTCTTTCTGGCACTCTTTCCTAATATAATTCAGCAGCGTATCATAAATTTGCTTAGACCTTCTTGCAATTTTTTTCAGATATAAATAAAAATATAAATACATAGTACTAAATGTCTTTTCACAGCAAAAGTTAGAAAATGTTCTATACACTATTTAATATCGAAAGTAAGGACAGAATGCTCAAAAAATACCAAATCTAGAACACTACAAGGCTGAATTTTTTTTTATAATGTTTCATTACCAAACTCACTCAAAGAATTTCAGTGAAATGCAGTAGACTGCCAGCCTACAATAAAATTTGTAAGCTAATATTACCCTAGCAATAAATCCTACTTTAACTAAAAGTCAGTCTTGTATAAATATTCCCAAAATGACTCCTCATAAAATTGTCACATGATGTAACAGACAGCTGTCCAATATATCAACAAATTTTATTTTGAATGAAGAATGAGCTGCACAAGACATATAACACCTTAGCATACCTGGTAGAATATTACAAAGGATCTTAAAGAAATATGGTGTAAAGATGTGGATTAAATTTCTGCATTGGGTTTCTGCAATTCCTGTGATGACATTTGGTTTCTATGAAGGGCAGAAAATGTCTTCACTAGCTAAGGAATTACCATCTTAAGGAATCTGTTTCAGGAGTGTGGTATGTTTTCTGTACCACCTATCATTGCTGTCAACAAAAAATTGATTAGCTTGATCAACAACAGATATTTATCTGAATATAGGATGAGAATTTTTTTCCTAATTCATCTTCCAAAAAAATGGGGTTCACCTTATACATACACACACACACAGTTACACACATTCTGTATAAGTATTTTTCTGAAAAGTAAACATTTTGAAAGGAAGGGCAGCCATCTTGTGTTCAAGTGTATATGATATCTGCACTACATGAACTTGAACTTTCATGACACGTGCACAAAGCACCGCACTTTCCACTTGGAGTACTCCTTCCTTCTTGTGTTCTATATGAAAGACCAGCCTTATGTGTCATTTTCACATACATACTCCAACAACTTTCAAATCAACTGACTGGTCTCCAAGAAATAATGCCACTGCAGGCCACCCTTCTTTGAATGGTTTAGTTTCTGAACAACAGTATTACCAGAATGGCAGCATATTTGTTCCCTGCTGTGAGGCAACACTTATGACAGTTTATAAACACAGACTCACTTGTATAGCGTGTGTAATGCATGTCAAGATTGCTGTCTTCTGGGATGCCACACTATGTAGTCTGCTAGATTCAAACTACTGTTTTAGAGCAACCTGCAGCCTGTACCAGGAGGATGCACAGATAAAACAGGCTTGTCTAAAATATATGTACATGTTTACTAGACTTACATGGCATCATATTCCACCACATAAATTCCTTGTTATTTACCAAAAAACAAAAACAAAACCATTTATTATACAAATAAAATTGCTACAAGATTTCTATACAATATTTTCTTGCAGAAACTACATAATATTTCACTACAAATAAATACTCCTTTCTTTACAGAAAATTTTCCCCTCCTCATGATACTGACAGGCGTCATTGGTGGTGTAATAGTCATCATAGCTATTGCCATGGTCATAATTCTTTGCCAGAGAAGAGAAAAGAAACCAGAAGGTAAGGAAGGTGCAAGTGCAATGAATTCTCCTTTAACCAACATTATTTGATCCCTGTGTCTTGAATGGAGTGTCTGAAGTTTGAAGTTCCTGAAGCAATTTTTTAAAATTATTATTGAGATGATAGACAAAGCCCAGAAACTGAGTAATCTAAAGTGTAATATTCTACTATCAGAACTATTACAACTGCACTGTACATTAGTGCATAACATATATTTTAACAATGCAAAATACATGATGATGATCCCAGCAAGAGCAAGGGAAGATGAAAACAGCGCACAATCATAACATAAAATAACAATTAGTGTATGTATTATATATAACACACACACACATACATATAGAGGAAAACACACAGTGGTTGGCACCATTAGGACATTGTCCTTTGTTCTTTTATCATTGTACATACCACTCTTGACATAAAGACTTATTTTGACCATGGAATTAGAGGAAGTTGAAAGACTATAAAGATATATTTTTTAAAGTTTCTCTAACATTTGCTTAATTAAGGAAAAATGTTACATAAAAATACTGAAAACATAGTCTTTGGCACTCACACACACACACACACACATATACCGTCGCCAAGCTGTAAAGTTATTGGCATTCAAAAGAACAACGTAATTCAGGATGTTATGGCCATTCAGAATCAATCAGGGCCTGTCAGAGGAACTGTTTGCTTACTGTAAACATGTGGCAGACATAAGGAATCTTCTTCTTCAGGTATGTGAATTTTATGATGTGAAACACATTTGTCACTGCAAAGTTTGTTGGATAATGAGCACACTAGGACTGTCAGTTTAACACTTTTAGTGCAGGTAAAGAATGCATTCCTTTCATCATTGGTTTTGCAATATTAGATTTATCTGTTGTGTCCTATCTCACTTCTTTCTTCTTTTCCCTTTCCTTCTTTCTTTCCAGGCTAGCAAGTTCTATTGCCTTATTTTCTCTCTCTCTAAATAAAAGGTTTCCATGCTTTTATTGCTATTACAAATGGCATCCTCTCTGCGTTTTCTTAAACTTTCTTTTCAGTGTGTTTGGCCACTGCAAAGCTTCTTGGATGGGAGAAATGTGTTTAGTGTTAAGTCCGTTTTCAGATATTGTATGTATGGCTGTCATTGTGAACACAGTAATGAACCTTTGGGTTCCATAAAATGTGGGGAATTTCGTGATTAGCTGAAAAATTGTTAGCTTCTCAAGAAGGACTCTGCCTCATGGAGTAAATATGGCTGTACTTGTGCCAGAATTGTCATCCATAGTGCTTGAAGTAATCTCTGCCACAACAAGATCAAATGTTTGTCCGTTTCTCTTTGTTCCTGACCAATATTTCTTTATTCTGCATTATTACACTGTTGCTACCCGCAAGTTCTAGCTCTTCTGATGATGTTAATTCTAATGCATCAATCTCTCTCTTGAGCACAGATTCTGCCTTATTTTTCCTTCTCTTATCTTGTGCTCTTTTGTAAGTTCATTTCCCACAATTTCTTCAAACAATTTGTATGTTCTGGTCATGCTCCAGGCAATCTCTGATTTCAGATAGTATTCTTTTGTATGGATATATCAGCATGGGTGGGCACATCATTCCATAAACAGAGAAGGCAAATATGGCTGTTATGGACACTTTTGCAAGGCCTCTTTCAACTTCATACACAGTTTTGTCCCCTTTGCATGCTTACACTTATTCCAGTCTTTGGGAAAAATTGGAAACTTGGCTTATCACTGTTGAAAATTCTTGTTGGGTTCCAAGGAATGTCCAATGATTTTCTTCTTCTTCTAAGACATATTCAACCTGCTGAAGCCTATAACTTGCAAAGAAAAATATGCTGTTGGGAAGCACTGGCTACCTAAAACATACATAATAAATAGCTTGTTTATAATTTTCTGGTATCTGCCTAACCCAGTGTGGGACTGGATGGAATTACACCTTCACTAGTATCAGACAACATAGGATAATGGTGATGGAATGCTTGAAGCCTTCCATTTGCAGGCAAATTACCTTTAAAAGGTATTTCCTGATTTACATTTAGGAATTCTGTAAGAGAGGAAATCCTTTTCAAGAACAGTCAGTTATCTATTTGACTAAAACTTGGTCTGCACTTTCACTAGGTACTGGTGTAAGTCCCATAGATTTTGAAAATTTGCTGCTTAATCAAAACCATGAGATGACCTTGGGATATTTTACTTTCTCACTGCCGCTTTTTTTGGCTATACCCCGTCAAAACTCTGGTAAAGTCACCTCTAAATCTGCAGGGCTGTAAACACATTTTTCCTTCTTTCTTCATACTCCTCCAAGATGTAATCATACTCATGTTGATCAATTAAAAAAAAAAAAATGAAAATATCAGGCAACATTTTTAGCACTGCCAATAACTACAGAATTGACAGTAGTTGGCACACCTCATATTGCTTGGCACCCCATGCCATCTTCTGTTAAAATTCATTATAATTGCATGAGAATTAAACTGGTGATTTGTAGATCAATGAGGTAAAGGTAAGGGTAAAAAACACAACTTAGGAACACATGGCAGTTACTGGCACAGGACGCCAATGACTAAAATGTTGTACTTTTCATTACATATGTTGGCACTGTGGCTTTTCTTCACAGTAAGGATTAATATGTCCAAATTTACAGCAGATCACATACAGAAACTCTTCAGGGATATATATATGTGCAAGTTTCATAAAGCTTCCATGTACCATACAAAATAAAATTCAGAAATTAGAAAGTAATGTGCTTACGCCTTACCTTACCCATCTATGCTCATGCCATTAACGTCTGATTTCCAGCAGCTGGGACAGTAAACAATGCGGTTCTGGTTGTTAACTCAGGTCCCGCACGTACAACAAAATATCCATAAATCCAATTATCATTCACATATGGCACGATTTCAGCTGGAAACCTTTTTACAGTGCAAAAGAATGAAAACATGCCAGTAAATGTTACAGTGACAACCACTCTATATGTTTTCCCCTATATACATGTTACATCAGATGTACCTACACATTACTGTAATAAGTTCGTCTTATTACCTAATTTGCTTGAGATGCTTCAGTACCTACAGATGACAAGGAATTTAATAAAATGATATCAACATAGATTATGTTCGTGATCAGATCTCATTTCAGAGTTCTGATTTCTTTTCCACAGATTGCAGGGATGCAGAGAAACAATGCAAAGAATCAGATAGGTCATCCAACATCTCAGACTTGAAGATGGAACTACGGACTGGCTCATCTATAAGCAATGTCCACTGTGAACTTGAGTATGGACCTGATTCAGAGACTGGAAGTGAAAGCGTAGTAACAAGAATTGGAATGCCGCTTGCAGGCCCTGTACCAATGCCAGTCAATGGCGGGGAGCATATATATCGCAACTCAGCAGAGTTCACAGATCCTGTCTTTCCTCTCAAAGTAAGTAACAGATGTCAATGTTTGTCTCTTGAGTCTCTCACAGTTCACTTCCACTTCAAATTAAAACAGCAATCCATACTCTTTGTAATTTCAACTTTATAGGGTTCTGATGGTGCTATATGATCCTAGTCTTTGATGAAATTTTGAAAATTACCCACTCTTGCATGGTTACCAAATGCACACAACATTTCAGAGGCTGGATCTTCTTCAATCACCAGGTGGAATCAAGGGGACAACCTGTTTTGGTGGCCCTGATAGAAAGTGCAAGTCTAAACCCTTCCAGGGGTCGAGCCTCTGATACACTGGGTTTTTTCCACAGACTGTCCAAAATTTGTCACAGCTGCTCTTATTCTCATGCTTACAGGATGGACAGAACAATAATGGTTATGTGCCCTACGTTGATTACGCACGAGATTACAACCCCCCACCACCTACTGAAGGCAGCCGAGAATCACTGTCAGCTGTGACCAGTGTGCCAAGTGTAACAGGGGTGCCAAGCATACACCCTTGTTATTCTGCAGCATATGGAAACTCATGCCTGCGGAATTCCAACACATCACTGCTACCTGCACCCCCATCCTACTCCACGGCAACAAGGAACGGGGCCGTCCCACAAGTGGCCAGGCTGCCCAACTCTCCTACATCACAATACATTGTGCCCACGTCACAACCAACAACTATGAGACGAGGAACTCTTGCCACACATGTATAATAATTGCTAGGCTACTTCTCCCCTAAAGGTGTTCTCCGTAACCATACCACACGCTAATTTAACTTCCAGGGTAAATACACTAGGAGGATTAAAAGAAGTTGAAGCAATCCGAAGCTCACCTGTACATACCCATAACAATTTAGCTTTTCATAAGTGAGTGTGTAGTGAAGAGGTGGAAGCCTTATGAGGATGTGTGTGTTATATTTAAGCAATTAGCAGGATTCTACAATCACCAGAGCTTCCAGTTTTCATCGGTGCATAGGTTACACACATACACAAGTTCTGTAACATACCAAAGACAATGTTTAGATTCACCAATGGTGTGAAGAGAAGCCTTGTAGCATGAAGTGACAACCGATGCAAATTTTGGGTCGTACATTTTCTTTCCATGAAAGATGGTGAACAAGAGACTAGTCACGTTAACAACTGGCTTACTGAAGCTGGTTTCACTTTGCAACTGAGACAGTACAGGCTTAGAAAAGGCCAGTATAATGTCTGTCCCAGAAACATTGTGTAGTGTCCTCACAAAGGGGATAACATCCCTAAATACTGAGTGGCCACCAAGAGGGAACTGCAAAGGAAGACTTGAACAACGCAACCCAACGATGTGTGCATGCTCATCCAGTTTTGTTGATGTATAAACTTAAGTGGCTTTCATTGCTCTACTTAACTTCCAACAGCTACTGAACGTTCCCTTATCATAGAACGATTAAATCTTAACTGTGATTACAATTACTTTCATTGTACTTGCTAAGGAAATCTGTCTTTTTGGAATTTCTTGTGTTCCAAAAATTCACTATTTGATGTTACAAAAGAAAGTGAGAAATTCAAAATGATACAGGCCTAAATGACTCAGACTTTGGACAGAATTTTTACAAAATTGATGTTCATTTTAGGATGGTCTGTTACACTAGTTGCCAAATGGCTTTAGTTAACTTTATACTCCATGTCAATTCATACCAGGGCTGTAGGTAAGGGAGGAATCTTGTTCAGCCCTGTCTTCTCAAAATGTCCAGTGTCACAGTGTGATAGTTCCATTGCATCATGTTCTTGACTTATGGTTGGTATTTTTATATTGTAGTTGGCAGGCAGCTACCAAGTTGACTGTAGAAAAAACCCGTCCCTTCTGCTAATGTCCAACCACTAAGATATAATATTGTTACGCTGCCGCCCGGCCAGTACCATGTTGGTTCAGTTATTGTTGGGCATCTGTATTGTTGACATTATACTCAGGCACTTCCACTGTTACTGGGGCCGTCTACTTGCTTTAATAGGATCACACTACACTGAATCAAAGAGTGCTATACTGAGCAGCAGCAAACTGACAATGAACCTCTGCAAAGCTAATGAGGAAGATTTTAAATATTTACTAATGGTAATGTGTTCCATGCTATTAAATATTCATTTCCCTTACAAAAGATGAGGAATGATGGAAAGGGTACAAAGTCTGGGATGTAAGGGGTCCTTACTGTTCCTGCAGCACAGAAAACTTGAACATAGAAATTAGTTTTTTATACCCGCAATCTTCCCCTTTATATACGAACATCATTTTCAATACAGGAACACTGCTGTAGCACAAATAAATATTTTCTCTCCCACAATGCTTAACAGTACAGTTTTAATGATCTCATTTCCCAACACAGATGACCCAAATAGTGTAAAAATAATATTATTATATTATTATATGCCTAATTTTAGGGATAAGGTCAATATCCCAAAACCATCCCAGTAACGAACTTCAAATAGGCCTACTGTAGACATCCAACTATACAAATGCCTATTGTTTAAAAGTAGTGTGTGTGGTGATATTAGGAGGATTAATGTACCATGACAGTTGAGTGTATTCATTCTGGACTAAGTGGTGAATACCTAAAGACTGTGCAATGTTTGCACCAACGAACATAAAATTTGTCTGATGTTGAGTGAAGCCTGCCTTAGTACTGAATGATACTGATGAGTGTCTGGGCCTAATTGTTTTTATATATAGCTATATATACATATATATATATTTGCCAAGATTGTGTACATTTAATAAGTTGAACAAATTGCAAGTTTGACTATAAAGCCAATGAAATGATAGAAAGAAGCTGCCAGCGATGTCTTTTTAATGTCATATGATTATTATATAATGTAAATTCCCACTGAAGCCATTTATTTCAAGCATTAGACTGTCTGGATGTTTTATGAAGTTCTACAGTAAGTTGCTCCATATTTAAAAGTTTGTTCTCCTGCTATCACGCAATATAGCATTTCAAGGATGCTATCAGAGCTGAAAATCACACGGCAGATGTAAAACTGTTATTCGTCGGATGTAAATCTACATATGTGGGGGAAAAAAAATGGATATAAAGATTGCCTACGGCCCTGATTCATTCCAGTGTATGTAGATTCTTCTTCCGTTTCTACTGCAATTCGCTCAACATCGTCATTTTCTTACACTTTTGGAATTCAAAACAGGATACTTTCCTAATAAAGCAATATAAGACTTTTGTGACTGAGAAAGATCAATTTCATGCAATGTATTATGAACTACCAATCCTACAATATAAACAAACAAATGTAGACAACGCAGAATGACTACATCACATAGATCTGCATCTACATTCTTACAACACTCTGGTACCCACAACTAACCAATATTAGACTGTGGTCTTTCTGGATATAGCACCATGTAGTGCCATTGATGGTTTCCAGCATATCAGAGGTCCCTACTGCCTTACATCTATCTCTGAAGATTGGGGCGGCAGGTTTCTTCAGGACAATGATAATCAACAATGATATTTCATGGTGTCACAGTCCAGAAGATTACAGACTAAATTTTTACTACTGTGAGAATCTCAAACCCCATAGAACTACCCCATTATTCCTCTACATGCAAACTTCATTAGAACTGCTGAATGGCACATGACTCATTCATGCAGCAATGTTTACAGAACATTATTGCTGTAGCACAACACTAGCATTCCAACACATCACCAAGTTGCAGCATGGGATTTGCTGTTCACCGACAATAAGCCTGTTCACACTGTCAGTATAACATCCAGGATAACTCAGTCTGTACAGAGACTATGCACCATGCTGGACTGAGTAATCACGGTTCATTCCATGGTCAGGGCAACAGATTTCTTTTTTCTCCAAAATGTCCAGACCAACACTGGGGACTACCCAGGTTCCTCTTTGATGGGTATTAGGGGATCTTTCCTTGTGTACAAAGTGGGCCAGAACATTAAGCTGACCACTCATCCCTATGCAGCATTGAGGTTAAGAATTTATGAAGCTATATTTCCATTCTCCATACAACTTCACATCGACTTTATCTTTGAACTAACAATGTCGGTGACTTAGAATCTGTCATTACATGACAGTACAAGCTAAATATTTCACTACTAAATATTTCAGGTACCAATTAAGTATACAAAATGTCTTTTGCACCAAAAAAAAAATGCATAGGCACAGCAGGTGTCAAAGAAACCCCTGCAGCATGAGGTTAAAGGTTCATGAACTAGGAAATGGCAGTTCCTAGTTCACGAAACTTTCTTACAGATTCTATGGAAAAGAATAAATGTTCGAATGGGTTAAAACAATGACACAAAACCTTCTTACATACTTCCTTTAATGTACAATAGCTTATCACAAAAAAGCTGAAGTTTGTTAGAACTATGGCTGAGGTGCACAAACATTAAAAACATGTCTTCCATTGTATTTTGTACAATGTTCCTAATATTATGCAGCAGGCAATTTTTTTTAAACCTGTCAACTGTATGAGACAAATTTCCAAAAATACACATTTCATTGAATGTAACCAAAAGTTAGTTTCATGAAATTACAATCGTGATCTCACACAACAGTTCTACCTCACAATAAACTGCAGCTGTACTGTGAAATGAAATTACATATGTTGCCAGAATAGCCCAGCCAGTCAGTGACCACACTACCTGGTAGACAAATGGAATTCACTTCCCTGCAAGGGTACAGATTGGTCTCTATGCCACCTTTTTTCAGACCACCTCTGTTATCACCCAGCCTCCAATCCAGTCAGTACCAAGGCCACAACCAAACATAATTTTAACTAGTCCCTAACTACCCCCTCCCCAATCATCTTTACAAATATTATGAACTTTAGGATATATTTTATGGTTACCAAACACACAAACCCTTAAAAATAGTGAGCACAGGTAAGGTGACTGGAAACATGTTACACAATTTATAGCCACACAAAGACACAGTGACTTAAGTGACAGACATCAGAGGTTGCAAAGGGCATCCTGGATTTGGAAATATTTTAAATAAGAAGCAAACTGTATTTTCCATCATTACAAATAGAAATCTTCTCCACAGTCATCAGTTAGTGGAGGATCATTTCAATACACTAACATGTAACTGTCCCCAGATTTATTTGGGGGGGGGGGATTTTCAAGAGATGTGCCACAAGAAATCAATTTAATAAACAGTTTCCCTTATAGTGTCCTACAGCAAGTCTGTGCTGTTCTCTCGTGTGTGGGTTTATGCTAACCGCCTGCAAAGAAATCCATTTAAGAGAAAACAAACAATACTGACAAAAACACCAAAAAAACAAAAAAAAATTCAACATTTCCACAAAATTATTACTGTATACTGGTGTGTCACGTAGCAAAAGAAATTCAAAGTTCAAATGCAAACTGATCTGATGTTAGTATATGAATAACAAAAGTCAAACAGGAAAATTAACCTCAGAGTGGCAAAATGATGATCTATATAGGAGTTCCACAACACAAAGTGTTGCAACTGTCTGTTCATAAAGCAAGAGAGTGGATGACAAAAGCAGGTATAACAAAATAAATTGCTAGAGCAAAATCTGATTGGAAGTTTCACCTCTATACTTGAAAAAATTTTCACTGCAGCCATAACAAAACTCTGAAGAAAATAGTCTAAATTGTAACAGTGTCACATCCTGGTTACTGAACACTGCACAATCGCAAATAATGCAACCATCTTCCTTTTATGTCCAACACAGATGTCTCACACAATCTTAAGGTGGATACAAGATAACTCAACAGTGTATGTAACCTGCTGCCAATTAGTTCAAAAGTGACTGCCTCTCAGTAAACATCCAGCAACAAAACATCAGTAACTGATGTGGTGCCAAATAATGTGTGAATCTGCATGACTGCAAACACCCCTTGAATGGGAAAGAAGAAAAAAGCTTCTAGAAAAAAATGCAGAGAAGTATAAAATTTACTAACAGCCCAAATGAGTATGCCTGCCACCAAGTCAAATAATTCAAAAAATTTCACCCTATTTAATTTCTGTCGTCATTCAAACCAGCCATATTTTCACTAATATCCCACAATCTCTTAGCAACAGTAGAGTCAAGTTTCATCTTGGGTTCATAAAAATTACAGTTCCGAAAGAACAACCCTGACTTTCCTTGCAGCTCTTCTGCTGTGGCACAGTGAAGTGTTGTTTGTGCTCCCTGTAACGAACAAGTTATACCATGTTAGTGTTTTGTTTGTTTCTCAATTTTTAAAGCTCTGATTGCATCAAGAATTTGACATGAATGCCACTTTGAAGTCTTCCATTCCGTGCATTTTCATATATTAGATATTTCTTCAATTACACCACCCAAATGCACACTAAGTTTAATACACATCTATACCATACTTCAACATGTTTCGGTGTATCTTACACCGTCTTAAGAGAGAACCTGCATATTCCTTACTCAAAACTGTCCGCTTTTACAAAAGATACGACTTTGTTGGTTTAAGGTTTGTAACATACAGAACAGCATGCAACAAATATTATTTTAACCATTGAAAAGCACTGTTAACCAACTAACTTGTATCTTTTATATTATGTGATACAACCAACATACCATAGGCAATAGCTTTGTAAAAGCAGATGGTTTTGAATAAGGAATACATAAGTTCTCTCTGAAGATGCCATTATTATATTTAAGAAGTAAAACCATATCTGTATAGTTTTTAGTAAGCTACTCCAAGCAGTTTTAAGATCTGTAAAGTCCAATTATTCATTTTTACTGTTTTACCATGAAAAGAATAAAGGGCATATTCATAAAAACATTAAAAAAATATTCAAATATTCACCACATAACTTAATACAACTCAATTCAATGACTACAGTAACATACATGAATTCATTAATAATTTTCCTGCAGGTCTTTCAGCTTAAAATGCTTTGAACATGATAAATATTATGATCAATGTCCACTGTCTCAGGCTGAAAAACCCACAGTGTTTTAGAAACTGGAACTGTCTCTATGTTCTGATGGTAGAAAATAGAGGAAGAACCTATTCTCAAGAGATTTCTAAAATGCTCCACCTTCAAAGGAAGTTTTTTTTTTTTACCTGACAGAATGGACAATGTCAAAAATGTAAACACACACCAAAACAGAATGGTTTCATGTGAGGTCAACTGAGTCATGCAGTATATCACAGTATCAAATTTCACCTGAGTGGTTACTATAGCTCATCACTCACCATCAAACATAAAATTGACCACCACAATGCTATTTCACAGTCTACAAAAATCTCCATTAATAACCACCCTATAGCTTTAAAAGAAGCCTACCACCATACAGAATGTCATTTCACTGAATGTAGTAGCACATCTGCCCCGTCAGTATTTCACACCGCCACCCTCCTCACTAACTTTACTAGTCATGTTATTTTAACAGAGTACGCATGTGCTCCAGCTGGCACAGTGTTGAACTCTTTTGCTGCTAATATCATTATTTGCAAGGTAAAATACAGCCACAAACTCCCCTATTGCCATATCATACAGGGCAGAAGTTTGAATATGGGGTGCCCTCTGATGGCACAACCTTCACGCAAATCTGTCAATCACATTCATAGCAGAACAGATGCACACACAATGGCACACAGAAAGACATTATGACACAACACTGTGACATTCCATATGTGACATTAAAAGTAAATTAAGATGGTAAGGTGGGCAGGGAGTGGCTGAGCTCAATAACCATAACCATCACCAGTCATCAACAACAACAACAAAAACTATACCTTGGATGGCGTCCGCATGAAAAACAGTGCAACTGGCAAGAAAAGTATGTAGTGGTACCACTTGACAGCTGTGTACCTAAAAAGCTTTGTGTATACGAAGCCTGGACACAGAGCAAAAGAATCCACACCACTGCCTTTAATCCTCTTTGACAACTCCATATGAAATAGCATATTGGCCAGTTTTGAGTTACAATATGCTGGATTCATATGCTGGCTTGCTCCCACAAACCCTTTTTCACCATTCAAATTGTCAAAATCAATTATTCCTCTTTCATGTAACATTGAGGACACAGTAACAATTCTGGAAATAAGTAAAAATAATGTTATCATTAAAGCAAGAAACAAATCTCGTGTTCAGCAAATCCATAGTAATGCCACGTAAAAATACAGTCATGTTTAGCTAATGTGCTTTGTCATCTTCACATAACACAAATGTGACTCAGTCAGTGTAGTAACATGTGCTGCACTTCATGAGATTTGCGGCTATCACAGTGGTGAAAGTGAAAGATTGTGGTCTTGTGGGTTTTGATATTTGTTGGTGGGTGAGTAAGTGGGACGGCGAGCAAGCGAGTGCGTGAGTGGGTGGATAAGGTGGGGTGGGGTGAGACAGGTGTGTGAGTAGTGTCCAAACATTTCCAAGGAACACAGTACCTCCATCTTCAAGGGTCAAGAAGTCTATGGGCAATAGCCCAACAGGCTACTTTTCTTGGACTGCTTGATCTCTGAAGATCGTGGCACTACATACCCTTCCAATGACACAGTGTCACATCCCAGAAGGCCTGAATCCTCAGCTCCACTGCCATGAGAACCTCCAAACTTGCACAGTACAAGGGCACTTAAGGGTACATACGAAACATATTATAAACCTATTTATTATGACCACAGGCACAGTCATGAAGAGAAACAAAGAGGACATGATCTGAGATGTATGAGTCAACCCAAATGTGTAATACTTGGACATGGCCAATTAAACAGGATGTGGAGAAGACGATCATGAAGGCCGCAACACAATGAAAACTGGAAAATATTCTGCTGGACTCTTTTCAGCAAATGAGTTCTGATAAAGTGCCCATTAACTGACACATATCATGTGACAAAGCTAGTCAAATTGCAGAGACTAAAAATACCGTTGGCTGTAAAAATTTAAACTCTGAAATGTTAAAGTTTACCTGCTTGGAGCAGAGTCTTTCAACCGTGGAAGCAAAAGATTTGTCAACAGAAAATGACCCAGGTGATTAACACCAAAATGGATTTCATAACCATCTTTGGTCCGTCTACACTGAGAGACAGGAACAGACAGTCCCGCATTATTGATTAATACATTAATTTTTGGGAAATCCCTGAGAACCTCGTTACAAAATCTTCTAACAGATTCCAGTGACTCCAGATCAAGTAGCATGGGAATCTACACAGAAAGAAGTACAGCTATCATGTATTTATAATAACTATTTCAATTATGCTTGTATAAAGCTTTCCTTGTACAGACATTCAATAACAACAGCATCACCACCCAACAATTAAACACTGCTGTTACAAAAGCCAATCACTAGACCAAACTTGGCCCATTCAACCCAGTTCACATATTTGCAGAACATTAAAAATTAATATTAATACTATCCTCTGTCATTCAAGAGCAAATCTGTAATTTCCTTCACCCCAAATTGTGGTACAGCCCTACCCACCTCATGCTTCCTTATTTTATTACCCTAACAAATAACAAACAGATGGGAAATACGCAACTATATAACTCCTCACTGTGGTTTTTCTCCTTTTCCTTCTCATACCGCATCTTTCAGTTCTCTTAGAACACTTTCTGCCTGTATTTATTTCCTAATTCCCAACTACAATTTTCTTGGGAGTCAATCCTGTTACTGTTTTGGCTTATGTATGCAGTTAAGGTTCTTAACCATCATTCCCTCTTGTCGCTTGGGTAGCACCAAGGAACAAAATCACATCTAATGAGACCACCCAATGGATATTATTTCCACTGTACTCTCAGTGACGGGGTGATGGTCAAGATGATGTTAATCTTGGCTGGCAGAAAAGACCTATGGATAAACATGAGATCCACACCATGCTCAGCGCCTGAATGGAATATAGGTCAAGATACCATACCTTATTATGAGTTTCTGTTGTCTATATCAGTCCCTCCCCATTACAGTCATCATGGGTTGGGCTACTATCCGATAAGACAGTTCCCTCCACAATCTTTTTGAGTTTATGGTACGCTCATATATTCCGTATTTCGGTATCCTTCCCAGTGCCATACACCGACCTAACCTTTTGTATTCATTATTAATCTCAACGAAACGCCACAAAAAGCTAAAGAAAAGTACTAACACTGTAAACTGGGAACTGTCGAGAGTAAACAACCGTCTGAAATACACACTTACTAATTCACCTGAAGCAATATCACGTCGAATATCTTCGATCGTATTCTTCGCACTTCCTAAATCACGGCACGCCATTATCACGCGAGCCTTCCTACGTGCTAATTCACGTACAGTTTCCTTTCCAATGCCAGAATTGGCACCTGTAACAATAAAAACCTTCCCATTCAAAGAAGATTTGCTCTTGCAGTGCCCCCATTGGTATTCGCGAAATTTGCGCAGTAATCCAATTGCAAACAGAAAAGGCAGGAATACATAAATCACTTTCGACACCATATTAAGATATCAGGGAACATGTAATCGTTGCTCGTGCTAGTTGCGAGAATGTGGCTTTCTTTAGTTACAATACAAATGTCGGTACTGATTATTCCTGTTAGTTACACCACTACATGTTAACCACTAACATCTACCACCACGCTTCTAGCTTCTCATATATTAGATAATCTGTGACCTCTGATACACGATTTTCCATACATTACTGGTTGGCCAACATTCACGCCCAGTGTAGCTAATTGGTCCTAATCGAGGCAAGAAATTTCCCGCAATATTTGGAAATCAAATTTTCAGGACCATTCTCACAAAAGCACGCCACATGTTCGCATTCTGCATGGATCGCAGTTGTGAGTCAGGCGAGTCCCGTCCATAACCTCCCATCGTACCTCTCAGATTCAGCTTCATATTACCCTCCCATCCATGTCTCAGCTTCTTGTACAATGGATTACCAGGTACCATTTCTAAGGGAAAAGTGGCCGGGACGGTAGCATAATAGTCATGTGCAATACAACACATCACAGCTGCAAGTCTGAATTTTTGCTTACTTTTGTACAGCAAATACTTTACTGTTTTCTGATGATTCTTTGAAACAGGAATTATTGCTAGGTGTGGACAGTGTAGGAAATCAGTACACTTCTCCTGTTCTTGACTGCCACTACATCACTACCAAGTAAACCCAATTGATTAGTGTGACATCAGATAAGGAGACAAGCCACTGTGTGTAACAAACTGTTCAAGGTATCTTCTATGAAAAATTCAATATATAGTACTTTAATGAAGTTTCAATCAATGGGCTAATTACTGCAATCACGTAGAACTCACTAAACAGAAAATTTGGAAGGCAGAAAATTTAAAGGATAATGCTGGACATTTGATGGTGCAACTTGTCAATTCCTCCACAGCAGTTTTATTACTGGTAGTGATACATATAGTAGAAACATTGATTCAGGCGACAGCAGCAGCTATTCAAATGATAACAGTAGTCATTTTAATGACAGCATCAGCTGTTCACTGGACAGTATACATGTGGAAGGTATAGCACATCTACATTAAGCAGGTAGATCCTTTATTATTTAAAAGAGTAAGTGTGGTTCAGAAAATAAAACTATTTTTTTAATTTTCTGGTATATTTAACAATATATATAAAGTCAAACATAAAAATTTCTATAGTTCATCAGAATGGATCACCATACAAAAAATGTGCCCATAACATCAGTACTCCCAATAAATATTTTTTATAAGATTAGAAACATATTTCATAAATTACTTTATACATAGAGTATTTAATAAATATGCAGTCAAAATCTGTATTATGGTTATAACTACAAATACACAGACGTGACTGCAATGAAATATTCTCACACAATGATGAGAGTAGCCATAAAATTAAACATATAATTATACTATAGAGTTTAAAACAATAAGTTAATGTATATGTAAATAATAATATAAGTAAACTTGCTGTGCTGGACAAGGTTTCTCAAACATGTTTAGCAGACAAATTAAAGTAAAGTCCACTTAAAATTAACAATCAATTTAAATTCAAATGCTTATAATGACATGCCATCATGTTGATAATAAAACAATAAAATTCTGCCACACAGTCAGCACATGAACCAGCATTTCTTTACGGCTAGACAGACAGACACCTTCAGTTACAGGCAGGCCTTCTAGATGATAGTTTATCATCGTATAATAGAACACAGAATTGTTTGTACTTGTAACACCTTAACACCAAAACATTTTGCATCAGTGTCTACAAATTTTTATAACTTGAAAACTTACTACTTTGATTACCAGAGCTACAAGATTTTGACATATCAGTTGGTGTACTGACTAGAGAGGGGGTAGATGACTGAGGAATTATGGTTTAATTCACCATAGGAATAAGAGATATTTCTCTTTTCTAGAGTGTTCAAACAGGCTCTGGGGCCTACCAAGCCTCCTGTAAATGGACATGGATCACTTTTGCCAGGCATAAAGTGATAACACCATGAAGCTGACCATTAACCTCCATCTAGTGCAAAGGTTCAGAATGCATGGAGCTACCCCTCCATACACACTTATGCCTTCATGGCATGCAAAGAATTCACCACATGCTAAATATAGTTGTAGTAGTAGTAGTAGTAGTAGTAATAGAAGTACTGGTGATGGTGGTGGTGATGGTGGTGGTGGTGGTAGTAGCAGCAGCAGTGGTAGTCAAATCACTGCTGTTATCATTGTTTCTACTGGTGTTCACACACCTGTAGATTTGCCAACTGAAGTAGCATACTACACAGACCCATTCCTAATGTACTATATCTGGTTCAATACACAGTAAGCACCTACTAAGACATCTGACTTCACTTAATGCATAGGCATGGCATGTGATGGTTAAACTGAATTCCTGTATTTACAGCTATGAGATAGGCTGATTTAATTGAAATTATGAGGCTTTTGTTAATTCAAAATGAACTGTTTAAAATTAATAATAAATTTAAAACTTTATTTTTGCTGAGTTACAAACTGTCATTTCACTTAAAATTGTATGCAGGCATACATACATCGGGACTGAAAGGGCTTGAAACTATTATCTGTTCTATTCTATTCTTCACATTCTACATAATGTTCTGATATGGCAGTAAGTAGTCCAAGACGCAAGGGTAGGTCTAGGTTTCTGACTGAGAAAGGTTACCACTTAAATTCAGGTTAAGTCATGTCCATTCATTATTACAGATATGAAAAAGTGTGACTCTTTAAATTATTTGGAAAAATTTAAGGAATGTTAACTTGTTCCAATTTAAGCATTGTTATTCCCACAGAAGATTTAACTGAATTAATTCTCAAAGGAGAATTAAAAATAAAACATAATATCTATAATTATGTTACTGTTATACTTCTTTAAAACATAGTGCTTCATTCACAGATTATTCATTACAAGGGATCAGTAGAATAGACCAGTTTATAAATGGGATAAACAGAGAGAAATGAAGCTGCTTTTGGGTTGTCTCTTTCTGGGTTATGACACCATGCATTCTTGTACCTCCACCCAAAGACTGAGGCAGCATGTTCCTCCATAACACTGGTAAGAACACAGAACACAATACTGTGTTTTTCTTGTGGTTTATTTTATGATGCTGTCAGTTTTGTTACCAGTGAATGATAACATGAATTGGAGATGGCTTGGAAGGAAGTGGGCATTTTCCTACAGGGATTGAGTAAAAACACAAAATAGCCCTATCAAGATAATGGGTGTCCTGGTATAGTTCTGACCATGGCACCTCCTGAACAATCTACAGCATTAGTGCCACATTACCCTGCTCCATGTTGCATGGTGCTATAAATACAGAAGAACACAATCTAAGTTTTCATGACAGTAAAAACCTCAGATATCATTACTGTAGCTTTGTCTTTGATATTAGCAGACATTTTTGATGCAGAGTCCAAAAGAAAGGTGGCTAAAACAGGGATAAAGAGTGTCTCCCATTCTGTCTTTGAATATGTGTTTGCTTTTAGATTTATCAATCACCTCCTTAAACAATCAATGTGATTTATCTTTTGGCAGAAAGTATTTGTAGAACAATACATTTTTGTAATTTATGTGCATATCAGTAACACAAAAACCAAACTTAACTCTGTAACAATTAGTCAATTTACACAGTATTACCTAATTACACAGGGTGCCGCAAAGCTGACTGACACTTTTTGGCACATGATAATATTTCATACAACATGAAAGCAGCAAATGAAATGTACCATTTTGAAGTAACAAGTAATCCATTTATTATTTATTTATTACTTTTGATATGTAGATAAAATCTTGAAGGTGGCCTCCTTCATTTGTAACACAGTGTGATAAACTCCTTCATTTGTAACACACGGTCTTAAAAAACCGACAAAACTGTCAAAAACTCAGCATAACAGCTGATGATTTATTGTCTTAATTTCATCCCACATAGCATGCTATAGCTCCTGTACTGTGTGTGGGTGGCTCCTGTACACACAGTCTTTCAAGTAGGAACAAACTAGGACCGTGATGTCCGGTGACCATACAGGCCACAGGATACCTGATACATGATAATGCTCTTCATTATTCATGATCACGCTACATACTCCACTGAACCATTTTCTCTGAACATGTTTTGAAATGGCAAAACATCATCTCTTCCTCAGTGTGAAGACTCTGCCCCTACCCCCTATCACCAAGCAAAAATGGGTTCTGAAATGTGTCAGTTGACTGTATGCCACCCTGTATATTAATAGTACCCTTTCAGTATCACTTAACGTTTCTTGTGAGATGATTATTGGTCCTCTTATGAAATGATTTAAACACACACATAGTGACCTATTCACAAGAGTACACGTAAACTACAATATTAAAGTATATTGTCAACATGCTAACTAATACGTACATTACTTGATTGCACAATTTATTGGTCCACAGTAAAATGAAATACATCTGTCTTTTGTTGCCAGCTAAATCAGACTCTGCTAAGGAAATATCAATGCAGAATCTCCAACATGTTTTCAAGTGCTGGAGTCATGGCTCTAGAACATTATACTGATAACAAGCCTGGGAACAGTAAAATTAGATTTATCAATAACCTGCAAACCCAGGAATAATTTCTCCAAGCCTTCAATGTTGTGGGCCGAATTTTGCTCGTTTCTTAATGACAACATTTACATCTGCCAGAAATCATCCCACCACCATGTTTCCGGAACAGACAGGCATTCCCTCACCTCTACATTCATTCCATCTTGCAACTGTGTACATCGTGTTACCTGTGACTTCAAACGAAGAGCTTCCATCTCTAGGGTGTGGACTTCCTCACAGACAGCAGATCTTAGACTCTATACATGAACAGCAAAATATTCAAGTTAAAATATCTACTGCTATACCATCTATGAGTCAAATTTAAAAAGATAACAAACATTTTACATTCAAATTTTACGTTCATATGACTGTACATCGTGACAAATTTTCTTATAATAAAACCAACTAGATGCACTGATTTCTCCTATTCATTCTGGAAATGAAACTCAACATGTTTCGGACAGTTCCTCTGTCCATCATCAGGAGTTATTCACTGTACACTCAGCAATGGTATATGTCATACAGGTTTGTAGACAGATGTTCCATCCTGATCCTGCTCAAAAGCCATCTACAAACCTGAATGACATATACCATTGCTGAGTGTACAGTGAATAACTCCTGATGATGGACATAGGAAGTGTCCGAAACATGTACAGTGTCATTTCCAGAATAAATTTGAGAAACTAGTGCATCTAGTTGGTTTCATTATAAGAAAACAACAAACATGTCTGTAGCAGCAGGATCGTTCGGTCAGTACAATGAGTATGCTACAGGCTGGATCCATCAAGGACCCACAGTTCAATTCCCCATATGGGGCACATTTTTTTCTCTTCCTTCAAGCACCCAAACGAAATCTGATGTCCACCAAATGGATACCAGAGGCTCTTTTGCCAGGGGTAAAGTGGCTGGGATGTGAAGATCACCACTCACCTCCAGCTAGTGCTAAGGTTAAAAAGAAGTGGAGTTCTTTCTCCACTCCCCCATGCCTCCATTGCATGCACAGGCACTCTACATGTTACCTTTATAAGGAATTGGAGATGGAACCAATAAAACCTAGTGTGTCTGAGAAGGATGCATAATCTGTATTCATAACATTGCTACTTTAATTCTAGAGAGATTTGAAGTTGTATATGTCTGTTACATGACATTAGTTTAACTTCTGGATATATATCCACACAAATGTGTGATTAAATGGGGTATGTATGTATGTATACATTTTCACAGGAATAAAATATTTTATGACTTTTTTTATTCAATAGATAATACATATTTGAGCAACATACAACAAAGATGTTCCTTCCCTGTGATGTTAAAATGAAACAATTTTGCTTCTTTTAAGTTCCATTTTCAATTACAAAACATGGCAAATATAAAGTATGCTGATACCTCACTTTTCATAATCATGTACCAGATTTTGGAATATCAAATTCCCATCTCAAAAAATTCTATGAACTGAGTACTTAGTTTCTTTGTATTTTCTCTCATACTCTCCATTCAGCAATCATTTTTTTTTTTGGGTACAAATATTTTAAACATCTAGTGGCTAATATTCATTCATTTAAAAATTACTGTGTGTTTTATTGGAAAGGTGTATAAAATACACATTCTAGCTGCAATCTATTTCTATGTTTTATCTGTAAGAAACACATAAAATGAGTACATAAAAGAAAGATAATGTCCACCATCTTGCTTATCACTTCATGGTGTGGTGCTTAATTAAGGATGAACACCTTCATATTTTATGTCACACATAATAGAATAAAAGCTCAGTAAAATTGTTTTATAACCTGTAAACTACATTATCCAACCAAAGTTCTTATAATTATACCCTTCTTCATTCCGTCACTTTTCTGTCCTACCCCAGCAGTGTGAATTATATGCTTTATTTTAAAATTACACAGCTTAATGTGTAACGAATATTTAGGAGAAATGTTACTGGTTTTTAAATTACCTCAGATTCCAGCTGTCTTTGCAGTTCACTGATCTGAGACTGAAGATTCTGTACCAGTTGTTCTTTACCCCTAAGCATCTTAACGGTCGTTAAGAAATTCAGGTTCATTTCATTCATGTTGCCCTGAAGACAGTCTATTGTTTCATCTTTCAACTCCAACTATAATAAATCCAATATCACTAAGCATTCTTTCAATATATACAATAGATTATGTAAGGGGATTAGTAGCAATATTCTAGACAGCATAAAATTATGAATCTCCAGTTATTCCTTCTGAATTGGGAAAAGGTACTGAATAAGTATTATGGGTACTGGGTCTTTCCTGGGGGTAAAGTGTGGCCGGGGCATGCTGCTGACCACTCACCCCCTTCTAGTGCTGCAGTCATGGAAGAGTAGAGCTATACCTCTACCCACCCTCTGGGCCACACCGGGCATGTAACGGGAAAACTTTACCTTTACCTTTTTCACTGAACAAGTATTATGTGACACAGAGGCATAATTGAAATACATGAAGTAAAATATTATATTATATCTGTAAAAGCCACCTAAAAAAAAGAAACTAGTTTACTTTATTCCAGAACTAAGAATGTAACCATGCCACTCCACAGATTAACCCTTACAAGTCCGATATCAAGTGCTTTCCATTTTACCGAGTTCAACAACGAGCTCAAATTCCTTATTTTACAATGCTTTTGTTTGTTGTTTCCTAAGCTCCTGATATGCAATGGCTGATTTTCAACTACAAAGGTTAGATTTTTATTGGAAAATTAGTTTGGACCAGACTCTTGGAATTCTGGGGGGGGAGGGAGTACATACTGCAAAGGTTTAAAAACTGGCACAGAAAACCAAAGTGCTTAGAGAAATACTAGCACAGAGTTGACAACTGTTCTTGATTCTTGGGCTGGGAGGAGGCAGACCCTTTGTACTGCAGTTCCTACTAAGTCTATTGTGTGAACCCCAGATAATGATGTATGAATGGGTATGAACCACTGACAGAATGATAACGGACTCTACACAACAGAAATATTTGGAGAAAAACCTGTCCCAGGGTCATTTTCTCAACCACAAATCTCATACAAAATGCCAAGGGTTCAAATCTGGGCCTCCATAATGTAAAACCAGTGACTAACTACCTGAGCTATAGCACAGCCACAAACTGACATTTAACTGCTTGAGCTATGTACTACCTGAAAATGTTGTAAAGAAACAGTTCAATCAGGATGCATACTTACATCTTTTTGAAGCTTTTCAATGGTGTGTGTTGACAAATGGTTCTGACAAGCCACAGACTGCAACTGAGCCTCTCTCTCTGCCAACTCTGTCTTGATATTCAGCAGCTCAGTGTTCAGAATATCCACCACATCACACATCCGCATTTCTTCAGTCTGTGAGCTCCTCAGCTTCTCCAGCACTTGTCTCTCCTAACCAGAATACACCTTATTTGGCCACATCTATACCTCACAGGCTTTGTGTCCCTGCCCCTTCAATTTCAGTTCATTAGGTCTCTCCTTTCAGTCCATACCTACTTGTGCTTCCTCCCATCACCTTTCCTGAATGCCCTGTATATCATGTTTAGTGTGATGTAGAGGATGCACTCTGGTTCCAAGGCTCCACATTTCTAAATTCTATTTAATTTAGTTTGTAAGTAGCTCAAACATGTTTCAATTTCTATTCTGTATCTTCAAACAGCCAAGACCTGACAGCATAGCACATGAACTGTACACAGACTTCACAAACAGATCACTTCTTAATGATAAGGATGATTCTTCTCTTAATTAAAACAAGTTCTCAGAACATAATCACTGCTATTTTGCCTGCAATATTACAAAGTGTTCCAATTCACTTCCTTGTCTACTGATTTTATTATTTACGTATGTAATGTAACAGGGAGCTATATGCCCTGTACTCCACACCAATTATCATCTGGGTGATAAAATCAGAATTATGAGATGGGTGGGACATGTGGCATGTATGGGAGACAGGAGAGGTGTGTAGAGGGTTTTGGTGGGGAGACCTGAGGGAAGGAGAATACTTGGAACACCTAGGCATAGATGGGAGAATAATATTAAAATGGATCTTCAAGAAATGAGA
>Ga0123353_10002079_pt1 | contig 24733 bp, 16 predicted proteins | sample TergutLab28metaG_3_FD_92763 | JGI IMG/M metagenome (GOLD analysis project Ga0123353, IMG submission 92763) | Labiotermes labralis P3 segment gut microbial communities from Petit-Saut dam, French Guiana - Lab288 P3 | ecosystem: Host-associated > Arthropoda: Insects > Digestive system > Gut ...
AAGACTGCAACAGTTTTGAAATCGTCGTTGCCGACGACGCATCCCGGGTTAATCCAAAAGAAGCACTAGAGGAATACTTTGCTCAAGCGGGTTTTACTGATTATCAGATCATTATCCAAGAAACCAATATTGGAACAGTCAAAAACACGCTGGAGGGAACAAAAAAAGCCAAAGGCGAATTCATAAAGATTATCGGCGCGGGTGACCTGCTCTATGCAAGCGATACCCTCAGGAAGATGTACGAGTTTTGCTCTACCCAAGAAGTCAATCACGCGTTTGGCAAAATCAAGACCTTCACAGAAAAAGATGAGGGCGTAACTGTGCAGTCCTTTGATGCGCCAACCAAACCAGAGTTATATAACGAGCCCCAAAACAGAGAGGCAATTCTCACCCAGATGCTCATCTATAGTGACTGGGTTCCGGGAGGCGCAATCATATACCGCAGAGATTACCTCATCGATTTTCTCGTTGAATTAGCTGAAGACTATCAGGTGAGGTACTGTGAGGATCTTGTATCGGTTTTAGTGGCGTTTAAGGGCACCATTAAGCCTTATGACGAGTTTATCATGTGGTATGAGTGGGGCGTGGGGGTATCAAACGATGGCAGCAAGGCATCGAGAAGGCGAGCTTATGATGACCACACCAGATTCTTTGCTGAGCTCAAAAAGCGTCATAAGGATTCAAGCATAGTTGCAAGAGCCTACAGGATGTTCAGGATTAAAAGGTTTGTAATGCTCTATACACCGCTTGCATTGCTCCTGCAGCGGATAAAAGCGCGGCAATATCTCAAAAAACCGATTGATCAAGTTGATGAGATGCCCCTGGAAAGGAGCTTTTTGCTCAAGAATCTGTCTTCGCACACGGTTAACGACAGGCTCAAGTAAGTATTTCTTATATAATTTCCCCGTATACTACTGCGATTATGGAGGCATGGTTTGAGAGCAAGCATTAAAGGTTCTCGTGTTCTTGTTACTGGTGGAGCTGGTTTTATAGGCAGCCACCTGGTTGATGCGCTTCTTTTACAGGAAGCTGCCGAGGTTGTGATAATTGACAACATGTTCCTGGGCAAGCGAAGCAATCTGAGCAGCGCTCTCAGCAAGGGTGCAATTCTCTATGAAAAGGACGCAGAGCATAACGAGGCTCTCAGCGAGATTATTGAACAACACAACATCGAGATTGTCTTCAATCTAGCCACCAAGGCCTTAAACTACTCATTCATTGATCCCTTGGATGCCTACCTTACCAACGTAGTGGTGCTCGGCAACCTATTGGAGCTTCAGAGAAAGGGCAGCTTTAACACCCTCTGTCATTTTTCATCTTCTGAGGTTTACGGAACTGCCTGTTATGAGCCTATGGACGAAAACCACCCCTATAATGCCACTACCACCTATGCCGGCGGCAAGGCCGCTGCGGATATCATGCTTAAAACCTGGGTGAATATGTTTGACCTGGATGCATTTATCGTGAGACCCTTCAACAATTATGGTCCACGTCAAAACTGGGTGCAACCTTTGGCAAGTGTTATTCCTCTCACGGTCAGGCGCATCATGAATGGTGAACCCCCCGAGATTCATGGCAGCGGAAAGCAAAGCCGTGATCTTATCTATGTCACCGACACGGTTGATGCCACACTCAAGCTATTTGACGTTATGCAGCCGGGACAAGAGGTCAATATCTCTGCTGATGGAAGCGTATCCATAGAGGCACTTGTCTCCAAGATTGCACAGTTCATGTGCTATGAGGGGGACGTAGTCTGGACTGAGCGTCGCAAGGCCGATGTGGACTGTCACAATGCCACCAATGCACTCTGTAGAAGCTTGATAGACCTGCATATCAGAGGCATTGATGAGGGTCTGGAAGAAACGATTGAGTGGTACAGAGAAAACATAACATGAACGGTATAAATGAGGCTCCAGCCAAAAAACCGCGCTGGATAACCTATGTACTGCTGCACGCTATCATTCTCTTATACACAGTTGCAGCCATATGTTCTAAGATGGCTGCTCTAGAGCAGTTTGCCTCAATTCAGTTCTTTGCCTGGTATGCAGCTGTTTTGGTTATTCTCTTTCTTTACGCAATTGTCTGGCAGCAGATCCTCAAGCGCCTCCCGCTTACTACTGCGTTTGCCAACAAGGGGGTTACCGTAATCTGGGGCCTTCTCTGGGGCGCATTGTTATTTGCTGAAAACATCAGCATAGGGATGATTGTGGGAGCGGTAGTTGTTTTGGTTGGCATTATCTTGGTGGTGACCTCTGATGACTGAGCTTGCCCTCTTTATTTTGATAGCGGTGGGATCTGTGTTACTTAGTTCCATCTCTCAGATGATGCTAAAAATAAGCGCAAACAAGACCTATCCCAGCCGGGTGGCTGAGTATCTTAACCCCTTGGTTATTGTTGCCTATCTGGTTTTCTTTGCCACAACCCTCATCATGGTCTACGCCTATAGGGTCATCCCGCTCTCCATTGGGCCCATTATCGAGGCTCTGGGATATGTATTTATTGCAATCATCGGCTTTGCCATTCTGCGCGAAAAAATGACAAGAAAGAAGCTCTTGGGTATGGCGCTGATCATAGCCGGCGTAGTTTTGTGTTCGCTCTCGATTTAGTCCTCAGATTAAGCGGCCTAGTTATCCCAAAGGTAGTTTACGTTTCCCAGCTCATCAATTTCAACTCTACCAACAACCTTGGCGGGCATGCCCAAGGCTATTGAATTGTCCGGGATGTTTGAGTTGACAAGAGCATGTGAGCCAATCAGGCAGTGGTTACCTATTGAGACGCCTGGGTTTATTATTGCTAAGGTGCCTATCACTGTGCAGTCCCCAATAGTAACCGGGGCGCTCACGCTTTTGTCTCTGCCGCCCGAGAGGTAGTGTTTAGAGGAGTCATGGGTAAAGATGCAGGCGCCGGATGCTATAGTCACCCAGTTTCCAATGCTCAGCTTTGCATGAAAGCCATCCAGCACCGTGTTGGGGCCTACCCAAACATTCTCTCCAATTGAAACGTCACCTAATACTAGCGAGCTGTCATAGACTGACGATCCTCTGCCAGCGCCAAGCTCCAAGGCCTTTGAGAAGCGATCGAAGAATAGTTCGCCGGTTGGCAGCACGCGATTGTACTGCTCTTTGATCTGCTCCCTCATTTCAGAGAGCATGATTTGTAGGTCACATAAAGAATCCATAAGCCATTCCTCAACCTCAGCCGTTTAAGGCACTTGCGATATAATCAACTGCTAATAATAACGCAAGATGAGAAGAGTGCACTTTTGAGAGGTGCCACCAAAAAGCCCTGGAGTAAAACTGATGATTAGACTGGTCAAACCCTATATAGCATTTGAAGATGTAGAGGACGAAATCAGAGAGATTTTCTCCACAGGAATCTTTACCAAGGGCGCTTATTCCAAGCTTTTGCCTGCAAAGCTCTCAGAGTACACGGGCGCTCAACATGCTTTTCTCGCAAGCTCTGCTACTACGGCACTTACGATGTGTCTCAATCTCTTGAATATAGGTCCTGGAGACGAAGTCATAGTTTCTGACTTTTCGTTTCCTGCCTCTGCCAACGTGGTGGAGGATTTGGGCGCCACTACGGTTTTAGCTGATGTATCCCTTGAGACCTATAACATGCTCCCTGGTGAGCTGCTGGCAAGAATCACTCCGCGCACCAAGGCAGTCATTTTTGTTGATGCCCTGGGTAACCCCTCCGGTCTCGACGAAATAGCAGCTCTCTGCAAGGATCAGGGCATACCCTTGATTGAAGACGCGGCCTGTGCCTTTGGCAGCAGCATTGACGGGCGCAAAATAGGTTCCGTTTCTGACTTGACCTGTTTTAGCATGCACCCACGAAAACTGCTCACCACAGGAGAGGGTGGCGCTATTACAACCAATAATGATGATTATGCTTCTACACTCAGGATTAAACTCAACCACGGCGCCAACGAGCAAGGAGACTATGTCACCTTTGGCTACAACTACCGTATGCCCGAGATTGCCTGCGTCATGGGTTGTTATCAAGTTGAGAAAATTGACGTGGTCATCAAGGAGCGAAGGCAGCAATACGCAGCCTATGCAGAGTATCTAACGCCGCTTGGCTTTGTGCCTCAAAGCGAGGCTGAAAACGCCTATTCCAACAGGCAGAGCGTAGTGTTTACGGTGCCCTCAGGTATACAAAGGGATGCGCTTGTTGCGGCACTCAAAGAGAAGCAAATTGAAACAACCCTGGGAACCTACTCCCTGAGTACTACAACGTATTACAAAAATAAATACCAGGAGGTCTTGCCCAATGCCCACTGGTTGCAAAAGCATACCATCACCTTGCCCTGCTACCAAAACTTGCCACTTGAAGAAGTCTGCCGCGCAGTTGAACAGGCAGTCCATTCACTATAATGGCAACAAAGATAATCAGAAAACTTACGGGAGAGCTCTGTGCAATTCATTGATTTAAAAACCCAATATCTGAGAATAGAAGACAAGGTCCAAAAGGCTGTAGCTCAGGTTTTGGCCAGCCAGCAATACATTATGGGGCCCCAGGTGTATGAACTTGAGGATAAGCTGGCTGCCTATACGGGCGTCAAGCATGCGCTCAGCTGCTCAAACGGCACCGATGCTCTCGTCATGCCACTTATGGCCTATCAGCTGGAGCCAGGTGACGCGGTGCTGGTTCCCTCGTTCACGTTTTTTGCCTCTGCCGAAAGCATAAGCCTGGCAGGGGCTACTCCAGTTTTTGTTGACTCGGATCCCCACACCTTCAACATTACTGCTGCTACCCTCAAAGAAGCGTATGACAAGGTCAGCAAAGAAGGAAGGCTTAATCCGCGGGGAATCATAGCGGTTGATTTGTTTGGATTACCGGCAGACTACGAGCAGATAACTGCCTTTGCTGCCGAGCGAGGCCTCTTTGTTATTGAAGACGCGGCTCAGAGCTTTGGTGCCGTGTACCAGGGCAAAAAAGCCGGAAGCTTTGGCAACGTTGCAACCACCAGCTTTTTTCCGGCAAAGCCTCTGGGAACCTACGGCGAGGGTGGCGCAATTTTTACCAATAATGATGACTTTGCCGAGCAGCTTTTATCCATCAGGGTGCACGGACAGGGCAGAGATAAATACGACAACATTCGTGTTGGTATAAACGGCAGGCTCGATACCATTCAAGCTGCTATTCTTCTGGAAAAACTGAAGATATTTGACGATGAGATAATACTGCGGGGTGAGGTAGCAGCTGCCTACACTCAAAAACTACAGGATGTTATCAAAACACCTGTGGTGCCCAGTGGATATCAGAGCGTTTGGGCACAGTATTCGCTGCTTGCAAAAAACCAAGAGCAACGAGAGGGGATAATTGAGGAGCTCAAGGCCAAGGGTATACCAACTGCGGTGTATTATCGCGTTCCTATTCATCTCTCAGCTGCCTACCAGCAGCTTGGTTACTTAAAAGGAAGCTTGCCTGTGTGCGAGGATTTGTCTACAAGGATAGTTTCACTCCCCATGCATCCGTACCTCAGTGATGAGGAGATTGCCTTAATCACTACAGAAGTCAGAAAGGCGCTTAAATGATTCCAAAAATGAACGCCCTGAGGGTTGGTGTGGTTGGCACTGGCAGCATGGGTCGAAATCACCTCAGAGTTCTCTCAACCATGTCTCAGTTTGAGTTGATTGGTTGCTATGACCAAGACACCAATCGCTGCAAGCAATTTGCTGAGCAGTATGGTATTACTGCCTTTGAGAGCGCTGAGCAACTCTTCAACGAGGTTGATGTTGCACATATCGTGGTTCCCTCTGTGCTGCACCTTGAACTTGGCATAGCCGCAGCAGAGCATGGCTGTCATGTGCTTATGGAAAAACCACTGGCACTTAATGTTGACGATGCACAAAAAATCACGGACGCATGCGAGGCAGCCGGAGTTAAGCTTTGCGTGGGTCATGTGGAGCGTTTTAATCCGGTGGTATCTTCTTTGATGAGCATAATTGAATCAGAGGACCTGATTTCTTTGGACTTCAGGCGTATGAGCCCTCTCTATACCCGTGTTTCTGATACCAGTGTTGTCATGGATCTTATGATTCATGACATTGATGTTCTCAATGCCATCTGCCCTGAGCCCATCGTTCGTCTCCAAGCTCAAGGTGCCTGTATCTTTACCGACAAAATAGACTTTGCGCAAGCACTTATCACCTTAAGCAGTGGAAAGATGGCCTCTCTTATTGCCAGCAGAGTGACCGAATCAAAAATCAGAAGTCTTCAAATCAATGCAAAGCACGCATTCATAGACGTTGATTATCTGGCGAGGACTGTAGAGATATCTCGTAAAACTCAATTTGCCCTGGATGTTGGCTATCCTGTGCAATATACTCAGGAAAACATCATTGAAAAGGTGTTTGTGCCGCTGGAGGAGCCCCTGAGAGCAGAGTTTGAGCATTTTTTCCAGGCCATCGTCAACGATAAGCCAATAGGCCCTGATGGAAAGATGGGACGACGCGCCATTGAGATGTGCACTCAGATTGAGCAAGCCATCCTCGATGTGAGAGGTTGAGGATAATGAGTCAGCCAGATTCCAAGTCAAGCATCTTTGTCCACGAAACTGCGGTTGTAGACGAAGGGGCACATATTGGCTCAAACACCAAGGTGTGGCACTTCTCACACGTTTCATCGGGCTCTCGTATTGGCGAGGGTTGCACCCTCGGCCAAAACGTCTATGTGGCTAGTGGTGTTGTTATTGGTGACAGATGCAAGATACAAAACAATGTGTCGCTCTATGAAGGCGTGTGTTTAGAAGATGAGGTATTCTGCGGCCCTTCGTGTGTTTTCACTAATGATTTTTACCCCCGTGCGCAACCATCACAGGGCTGGGAGATCAGTGCAACTCTTGTTAAAAAAGGTGCCTCAATTGGTGCAAACGCCACTATAGTCTGCGGTAATACGATAGGGGAGTTTGCTATGGTTGCTGCCGGAGCTGTTGTTGCCCAGGACGTGTGCGATTATGCCCTGGTTGTTGGGGTGCCTGCCAAGCAGATTGGATGGGTCTGTAGTTGCGGTAGAAAGCTCAACAAACAGGAAGATAAGAGCTACCTCTGCCCTTTATGTGAAAAGAGATTTGAGTTTTAACCATGACTTCTAACACAACAGCAAGAGCTCAGAGCGAATATGATCTTTCAGTGGTGATACCGGTATTTAATGAGGCAGAAAGTATCTCGTCTTTACTGGCAGCACTTGAAGACTTTTGCAACCAGGCACAGTATCAGATTCAAATTGTTTTTGTAGATGATGGGTCTGAAGATGACACGGTAGCCCTGCTCAGCGAGGCCACACTTTCAAAAGCAGCCATCAAGCTCATCAAGCTCTCCAAGAATTTTGGAGCCCATGAGGCTATACGTGCAGGAGTCTTTTCAGCAGATGCAGATAAGGTGGTGTTTTATTCCGCTGACATGCCGGAGCCGGTCTTGAGCATTGGGCTCTTCTACGAGAAGCTCTTGGAAGGTTATGAGTTGGTCTATTCAGAGAGACAGGGTTATTCTGGTGGTTTTGGTAGTCGCACCTACGCACGGTTGGTAAAACGCTTAATTCGCATTGAATACCCTGAAAATGGACTCATCAGTGTTGGATTTGGCTCTAAGATTAAAAAAGAACTCAATAGAAACATCGAAGACAGCTCTTCGGTTTTCTTTCAGATATTCTCTCTTGGGTTCAAGCGTATAGGCATACCGGTTGCATTCAATGAGAGGCTTCACGGCACCTCAAAGTGGACGCTCAGAAAAAAACTCCGGCACTTCCTCGATGTTTTTGTCATGTTTTCTTATGTACCCATTCACGCGATATCCATCTTGGGATTTCTGCTGTTTGTTATTGGGTTCATTTGGGCTTTGATCATAGTAATTACTCGACTGGTTAATCCTGAAGCTTTGGATCCTGGATGGCCAACCACAATCAGTATTTTGTTGCTTGGTTTTGGAGTGACCAACTTGTCATTGGGCATCATTGCTGAATACCTCGCTCGAACCCTGATTGCTACCAGAAAAAGACCGGTCTTTGTAGTTGACGAGGTTATCGAGACATCACCTAAAACAAAAGGAATGTCTACTGAGTGAAATGATTTGAAAACTACGAGGCAGCATTTCTCGTGAAAAGTCGGATATGAAAAGAACTCTCACTCACAATGACTTCCTCTGTGAAAGAATAGTCATGGATTATTATCCCGGATAACTCCAAATCCTGGTTAGCCAAGAAGCTTTGATACGTTTCGTCTTCAATAAAAATGATCAGATCCGGCTTAAAGCTTTCTCCCTGAGAGTAGTAAAGGGGAAACCAATCCGAGAACATGGGGTGAGAAAAATCCACTATCCAAACAGTTGGAGTTGCTGCTCTCATTTCTATCATGGTGTAAGCCGGGTGAGCGTGTCCTAAGAAAAGCACACTCTGATTGCCTCTCTGCAGTCTGGAGAGCTCTTCTTCAAGGCTCATAACTGCAGCGGCGCGCTCTGGTGTGGTGTAGACTCCGGCAAAGATGCCCTGCTCAACACGTGTTGTTAATTGGCTGATTGGTGCGTCTCTATAAAAAGCCTGATACCACAGAAGCAACAAAGATCCGCTCAGAAGTATCACGGGGACACAGGTCAAGGCCTGTTTGATTGGCGCTTGTGGCAAACGGATAATATCTTCCAAAACAGGCATCAACACGGCAAGCATCAGGCAAAAGAACATGTACTTTCCCTGAAATGCTCCGCCAGCAGATGATAATGAGACGCAAAGAAAGCTGATTAATCCGCCTAAACCTAAGAGCCAGAACAAAGTCTTTACCTCAACGGAGTGTTTGTTGATAAAGGGAATCCAGAGAAACCAGAAAAGACCTATAAAGGCAGTGAACTCGATTATGGTCATGGTGGTTTTTGGATTAGGGAGCCAAAATAGTATGAGAATAAGGAAAAAGGGAGCGAGAATTACCAGGTGGGGATATCTCTTTTTAAAGAGCTGAACGGCTAGTATACCAACTGCGCCCAGGGCAAGAGGCAGCCAGTACTGATAGATAAACCTGAGGGTATCTACAACAACTCCATACAAGGCATGAAAAAGACTGCTCCCGCCTGCTGCAACAGCCGGATTGCTCGTTACATTAGGCAGGTAGGATAACAGCTTGCCTTGAGTCACCAGCAACAAGGGGATGGTTAATACAATCGCTATACCTAAGCCACCAAGGGCAGTAAACAAGCTTGCTTGCAAGCCTTTGGGTATTGACTTCTTTTTAATTGAAGCCATAACAGTGAACAGCACTGCAACAAATAAACAGGTCAACGCCTGCGTAAAATACACAAACACCATAAAAGCCAGCAGTATGCCGGCAAATACCTGAGCGATTCGTTCTGATTTTGCCGTTGGTGCATAGAGAGAAAACGCCAGCAAAAAAAGTCCGGCACACAGGAGCACCAGAGAGAGGTTGTTATAAGACCAGTTATAAAGGGAAAATGGTGCAACAACTATCAAAACAGAGGCCGCCAGAAATGCCGTAGAGCGACCCAGAACAGACTTGGTTGCCAGGTACATAACCAGGCCCATCAAGAGCATGAAACAAAAGAAGGAGAGCCTGAAGAATAAGAAGATACCTTCTGTGCCGCCTGTTGCCTGGTAAAAGAGAGCCAATGCCGGGAGAGAAAACAAACTGCTGCCAACATGGGCATCCCATGCATCAAAGAAGGGAATATTGCCCTGCAGGTATCTGAATGAGGCAGAGAGGTAATAGCTTTCATCGGTAAGTTCTACACCAAAAAAGAGCCGATATACGGCCAGGGCAAGAATCACCAGCAAGCAGAGTATCTGCAAGACATTGCGGCGAACCATTGCGAGCATATTTGTTATGCGGCCCTTAGACTGCAAATAAAAAACCTTCCCTGGGGGCAAAATTTACAATAATCCATGAGAAAGCATTATACTTTAAAGCGCTGAATGCCACTTCTAGTGGACGAGCTTTGAGCCTTTTCCTATAGAGAGGTACTGAGTACACAATGGCAAGAGTGCTGTCTTGGCCTAAAAAGACTGTTCAAACCCTGAGAGAGAAGGGTCCTTCAGGGCTTGCGAAAAAGATCAATAATCTTGCAGGAGAAGCGAGATTTCGCATCAATGAAAAAAAGAGTAATGACTCCAAAGAAAGCTTCATTGATGTGTTATTTATCAATGGGTGTAGCCACACGGTGCCTCACCCAATCCGTTATCGAGTTGAGCATCAAAGGGAACAGCTTGAAGCCAATGGGATGACTACTGATACGATTTTTTATCATGACATCACTCTTGATGATACCAGACGGGCAAGAAACTTCATATTCTTTCGCTGTCCGTTTACCAACACGGTGGGGGAGTTCATCAAGAAAGCCAAGGAGCTCAACAAAAAAGTCTACTTTGACATTGATGACCTTGTCATCGATACAAAATACACCGATACAATCAAATACCTGGACACTATGGAAGCCTCTGAAAGAGAGGGCTATGACCGTTGTGTACAAGAGATAGGCCAAACCCTGCGGCTTTGTGATGGGGCTATCACAACCACCGAGGCATTAGCCCGAGAGCTCAGTGATTACGTTTCTGAGGTTTTTGTCAATCGAAACACTGCGTCAGAAGATATGCTCAAGCTTTCTGAGGAGGCGCTCTATCACCGCGATGTTTTGCCGTATATACCCAAGGAACAGGTTCCCCCCAAAAAGAGAGCAGAGTACAGAAATCTTCAGAACAAACTACGGTTGCGAGACGAGCAGCTGGTGTTCATTGGATACTTCAGCGGCAGCATCACCCATAACGAAGATTTTGAGATGATACTTCCTGCCTTGTGCAGAGTGCTCGATGAACGTGCAAACACGAGGCTTCATGTTGTAGGAGAGCTTGACCTCCCTCAAGACCTTGAGCCCTATCGAGAGCGGGTGGTATTCAGCAACTACTCGTCATGGAAAAGGCTTCCCAGTTTGATAGCTCAGGTTGATATCAACTTAGCTCCGCTTACTGAGTCAATCTTTAATGAGGCTAAATCCGAAAATAAATGGGTAGAGGCTTCTTTGGTTAAAACGGCCACAGTTGCAAGCGACCTTGGCGCTTTTGCAAAGATGATTGCACACAATGAAACCGGACTCCTCTGTAAAAGTAGCGATGATTGGTATGCTGCGATACTGAAGCTAGTTGATGACGCGGATTACCGTACGCTCATAGCTCAAAACGCCTATGAGTATTGTCAAGAACACTGTCTTACTATCAGCTCGGGGTATTCCTTAGCAGAGTTCATCAAAAAAAGGCAAACGCCAAATATAGCCGTGGTGCTCTCGCTCAGAAATATCAGTGGCGGCATCCTGGTGATCTTGAAGCACTGCTCGTTCCTTCACCAGGCTGGTTATGATGTCTTTTTGCTCAATGAAGACGATGAATACACCTGGTATGAGTTTGAAGGTCATGCATTTCCGGTTATAGACAGAGTTGACTCTCTCTTTGACCATGTGGAAACTCCCGTTAAGGGGAGGATAGACCACGCTGTTGCTACTTTTTGGAGTACGCTTGAGTACCTGGAGAAATACCCCAGTGTTGATAAAGTATCCTATCTGATACAAAACTTTGAGGTTGACTTTTATAAGCCAAAAGACCCCTTTAGAAAACGGGCTAACGCAACGTACAGCAAAGACAAGGTTTTCTATCTCACTATTTCCCAGTGGTGCAAGCGCTGGCTGGAGCAAGACTATGGTCGCACGGTGCGCTATGCGAGCAATGGGCTTGATACAAAGAAGTTCTGGCCCATGAAGCGGAATTTTGGTGAAAAGATTCGCATTTTGATTGAGGGCGACTATTCTCTCCATAAAAATGTTGATGAGAGTTTTAAGATTGTGGACAAGCTTGACCCTGAACGCTTTGAGGTCTGGTATATGTCTTACATGCCAAAGCCCAAGAGTTTTTATAAGATTGACAAGTTCTTAGGAGCTGTTCCTCACGATGAGGTCGCAGATGTCTACAGAGAGTGTCATATACTCATCAAGACAAGTCTTTTAGAGAGCTTCTCTTATCCTCCTCTTGAAATGATGTCTACCGGCGGCTTTGTTTTAGCCTTACCAAACGAGGGGAATGAAGCATACCTCCGTGATGCGTATAATTGCCTTTTGTACCCACCAGGAGACCTGGATGCGGCCGTTGATGCTATTCATCGAATCTGCGGTGATGCAGAGCTCAGAGAACAACTCTATGCTGGTGGCGTGGAGACAGCAAGTAGGTACAACTGGGAGTGCCTAAAAGATGACATTTGTAGCTTATACGAATAGTTGGGTTGAATTGTGAACATTGGTGAGATAGAAAAGACTAATTCAGAATACTTTGGTTTTGAAGAAGAGGGTGAAAGAGAGCCGCGAGTCTCGGTTGTTTTGGTGATAAACGGTGACTCAACTATCAGTTCATACAAGAGAGTCATCCGCTCAATACTTAATCAAAGCCTGAGAGAAATTGAGCTTATGCTCATAGACGACTCAGGCGGAAGAGACGATATTAAGGCATTTACCGAGGGGCTTTTGTTAAAGGAGCCAAGGATAACTCTCATTAGACACAAAAAAGCTCTCTGCTTGCCGGCCCTCAGCTTTAATGAGGCAGTCTTGAAATCTCGAGGCGCCTACATCACCTTTGCACAAGAAGACTACTTGCTCACCGCAACAGGTTTGGAAGAAACCTGTGCATTTATGGAAGAGCAATTTTTGTCGATATGCTTTTCTAAGGCTTATAAAAAGGCTTATGATAGATGGACTGGAGATCTGCTCTTTGATGATTTCATTCCTTTTTCTAGCGTGGTCATAAAGCGCGATGCTTTTTTCTGTCTTGGCCTCTTTGACCCAAGCCCCCTGCTGCAGGGGATGTTTTTTAAGGATTTTTTAATTCGCTCCATTGAAAAGTACAATCTCTGCCAAACAAAAGTGTTTTATGTAAAACCTCTCAAAACCTATAAGTTTTATATTGACAACCGCTCAAACGATAAAAACCCCTGGGCAACTTGGGAGCACATCAGACATCGAAATAATCAGTCCCTTAAGCTTGATGAATACTACAGCAGTCACCCGGGAGTGTGTTTGCAGGGCAAAAGCAAAAACTACCGGCAGGCATTTGAGCTGCAATGCAAAAAGTATGGAGATGCTCCCTGGGCAGAGGAGTCCCTACGCTTGCTTGAACAGGCTGGTGAAGAAACTGAAGTCAAGCGAATTCTCATAGCAACCCCCGGCGTAGATGCCAGTGTAACCCTGCACTTTGAGAATATTTTCAGCAACTCCAATCTAGTAATACGCTATCAGTACACCTTGGATGTGACCGCCAAAGATGTTGATGAAGCAGATATTCTAATAATCTCGCGGCATCTTGAGCTCTCCAGGGGTCTAGTTTATTGGGCAAATGAATTGGGAGTACCGTGCTATTACTTTGTTGATGACGATTTTCGCTCATGCGCGGTGGACTTTCCTGATTCAGTCTATATTCGAGAGATTGCTTCACTTACCACCAAAGAATACTTTACCCGCTTTGAGGGGGTTATAGTCTCTTCAGAAGCTCTCAGAGACAGCTTTTTAAGTGATATCCACCACAACATCATTATCTGCAGCCCCAATATCAAACTGGATAGTGTTTGGAAGCATGAGAGCGGCGAATCAAGGCTCAGTGTTGCCTTTTTTGGAAGCGGGTTCAGAGAGAGTTTTATCAACGAATACATTTTGCCGGTGTTGAAAAAAATATCAGAGAAAACAAAGGTTACTTTTCTGTATCCAAGCGACATGAAAATATATGAGGAGTTTACGGGGATTGAGACCTTGGAAATCTTGAGAGTTCCAAGAGTTACGTATCTGCCTTCGGCAATCGCTACCTATGCAAGCCTTGGAGTGGACATTCAAGTGCACCCCTCCGAAGCACTCAATCACTCAGCCTTTAAAACCAAGAATAGTCTGATTAATGCCACACAAATGGGTGCGGTATTAGTTGTTTCAAGGGTTTTACCTTTTGGTAATGAAACGCCGGATAAAGAGGGCTGTTATGTTGTTGAAAATACACTGGAAGAGTGGCATGACACCCTTATCACCCTGGCAGAGAATAAGGATGAACGAGAGCGTGCCTATCAAAATGCTCTGGCGTATTGCATAGAAAACCATAGTCCCAGTAAAACTGAAAAAGAGCTCAAGGCTGAGCTGCTCAAGGTGAGCAGAAAGTCCGGAGAAAAGGCTGTTGACCCCAATAATCACCGGCTGCTTGCCATTCAAGGTGGATCAAAGGTGCCATTTCCCAAGGATAGTCTCAGGTATTGCAGGGGAGTGAAAAGTCTGAGGCGGTATAAGGTAAGCTGCAAGGTGAGCGAACTGCACAAGATTGGTGTACTTTTTCATTACACAGGAGTGTGCAAAGGGGTAGTTTCTGTTGAGCTTTTTCAAAAGGACAACTGTGTAGGTAGTTTTGAAGCCCCCCTTGAAGAGATTGTCTCTGCACAGTGGTGGTACTTTAATTTACAAAAACCCCTAAAAAGCAACAATGCTCCTTATACCTTACAGTTCAGCTTTCATTACTCTGAGGGCTCTCCATTAATGGGATTCTATGAAGATCGGAGAAAAAGAGCATTTTTCCGCAAGGTCCTGGAGAGGTTCAGAATCAGGCTGCCCAAACACGATTTATTGTGCGTTGATTGGGTAGGAGATTAAACTTGCGTCTTTGCTCACAAGAAAGGAAAGGCAGTAATTGAATACAGCAAAAAACAAGCAATTACTGTCTCGCTTTTTCTCCGTAACTGAAAGCCCTCGGATTGTGCATTTTTGCGCTGCTTTTGTGCTGTCCGGTGTTTTGGCACTTTTAGTTGACCTGGTGTTTTTTCTCGCCAGCGGACCAACAACTATCGGAACTTGGTACAACGTCTACCGCATTGCTCTGGTCTTTGTTGTACTTTTCATTTCAGCAAGTGGCTTTTTACTCAGAAAAAGTCTGGCCGATAAGCCAGAGAGACTCTACTTGATAATTGTGCTCTCCATATCCTTGCTTTACTGTGTTTCGTTTGGGGTAAAGAGTGTTTCATGGGATCAAGAAATTCATTACACAAACGTTTTGGCCTGGCAGACCTTCGGTGAAGAAATAGTGCTGACTACTTCTGCTCAGACGATAATTGACTCCGGTCTGCCCCAAAATGTGGTTTCCGGAGTTTCGCTTGAACAGCTGAGTGAGTACAGAGCGTATCTTGACAGTAACGACACCGGTGGCGAAGTAGTCAATTTTGAGAAAAATGCTTCTAAGTTTTACCGAGCCTTACCTTATTTTCCGTCTGCCCTGGTGATGGCTCTCTGCAAGGCGCTCCAGCTTCCTTTCTCGGTCACCTATGTTCTTTCAATTCTACCGATGCTCTTGATCTATTCTGTGGTCACCTTCTTGGGCATGAGAAAGCTTCAGGGCGGAAAAATGCTCTATGCAGTCATAGCCTTACTTCCCACCGCGGTTTTTCTCACATCAACCTATGGCTACGATTATTGGGTTAACGCATTTGCGCTTTACGGCTTTGCAACTCTTGTGAGTCATTTGCAACAACCAGAAAAGCCGATGACCATGCAATCATGCGTGTTGATGCTGGGGGCTTTTGTAGTGGGCTTTGCCCCCAAGGTCATCTATGCCCCCTTGATACTCCTTTGCCTGCTTATTCCAAAATCTCAGTTCAGCAGTCCGCAGTGGTCAAGGAACTTTCGTTTTGTCACTATTGGCACTGCAGTAGTGGTGTTTGCAACCTTCTTCGTTCCCTATTTCCTCGGCGAGCCGGGTGTAGGCGACCCAAGGGGAGGAGGGTCCAATCCAGCCGAGCAGATGTCCTTCATAATGTCCAACCCCTTTGAATACGCAACTATCCTTCTGCGTTTTTGGTTGTTTGGCGGAGACTTCTTACCCGGTTATCTTACTTTGCAAGGCAGTGAGTGGTACATGACGCACTTTGCCTATTTGGGGTTTCCCATGAAAGACCTGTGGCTCATAACCCTGGTACTGTTCATTTTTTGCATCTTTACCGATTATGGAAAGAGCAATACCCGTGTGGTAAATGCAAAGTCCCGAACAGCAGCTACTCTGCTCTGTGGCATTGTAGTGACACTGCTTGTTACGGCCATATACGTTGACTTCAATGCTGTTGCCGCCACCAATCTGATTGGTATGCAGCCGCGTTATCTGATTCCTCTCTTATTCTGCTTCTTCATGCTGGTAAGGCCGGCGCGCGCCCGGTTATCCTTGCATGGTGTAAGGGGAGAGTTATACAACGGAGGCATACTCGCAGTTATGGTAATCGTGCTCTTGGCCAGCTTCTGGCAATTATTTGCAAGATTCCTGGTTTAGCACCTAGCAGCTGCGAGAAGCATTACTTCTTGAGAAGTCTGCCGAGTGCTCTGAGAGGCCGGGTAACTTTCCATGAAGTAGTGCTGGTAAGCCGGGCAAGCTGCTCTTCCAGAGCCTCTTCAACGTAGGGCTCAGCTGCCTTGTCTCTGTCTTTGACTATCTGACTTTCTGACAGGTCAATGATTTTCATCATTTCGGCCATGCGCTTATCACTGTCTTCCAAAATAGATAGGTCTTTTTTTAGAATAATGGTAAATTCGCCACAATTCAGTAATGGTGGATGCGAATAATGTAGGGTATAGGGCAGCAGGTTTGCCCTGAGGCAATCTCGTAAAAAATCGAGGAAAGTTATGTAGGTGAACACCCAAAAATGGGCATCATATCGGAGCCCTTCATCTTTTATCTGCTTGTACAGTTCTTGATATTCAAGAAACCGATCCTCCTCGGCAACCGGGTAAAAAGAAACTGCATTGTTTTGGTAATCAACCGGATAATTGCAGGGATGACGATTGAATTCAAAGTCAAAAGCCAATCTCGCCGTGCAGGCAAAATCGTTTCTCATATAAACGTCGTGCATGTCTCTAAAAGGGGTAACCTCGCGAAAATGGTCAAAGGTATATCTTCTGTCCGGAATCGCCATCACCAAAAAACCATCTTCGTTGAGCACCTTGCTCAAGTCGTGAAAATGCAGAATGAGATCGTGCACGTGTTCTATCACATGGCTGGAGACAATAACGTTAAATTTGTGCCCCGCAACATCTTTTTCATACGACTCCCTAATCACAAAATCAATTGGCACCAGTTTATTGCGCAATTCACCATCGGGGCAAACATCAAGTGGCAGATAAAACTCATAAATTTCCTCTGTGCTTCTAATGTCTGCGAAAAAAGCATTGTGTATATCTCTATCGACGAGCGGAGATATAAGTGGACCAATTTCCAGTATCGGCTCACCTTTTCTTTCTTCGATAAAAGCTTCTAATGCCGCTCTGCTCATCTACAACTCCATCCAAATGTACCGACTTTGAAAACAATGATACTACAAAGCCTTTAGAAGTATAATTATTTCGTGGTTCCTCAGCGAGAAAAACGTAAAGGATAGAGATGAGTAAGCTTAGTTCAGCAACAAAAAGGGCCTTAGGATATGTGATTCCGCACAGGGCATACCAATATCTAGGCAGAAATAAGGAGTCAATAAAGAAAGCATTGAGATTACATCGTGCCAATAAGGAAGATAATTCACAAAGCTCGGATCAAGCTGCTTCATCAATTGGTGGATTCTGGTCAGACCACTATCAAAGACCAGAGGAAGCACCAACCGCATGGTGGCACAACGAGAGAGTAATTCGGCACATCAACAAAAGCGTTGACAAGGTGGACTCTCCCATTGTCTCAGAGGGCCTGAATCAATTGTTAATCAAGCGCCTAAGTGGCAGGCAGTTAAAACTAGGCGTTTCTGTTGGTTGCGGGCTTGCCCAAAAAGAAATGCGCATATTGCAATTGGGAATTGTAGAGAAGTTCATCCTATTTGAGCTATCAGAAGAAGCTGCAAGGATTGCAACGAAAAAAGCCCAAGAGCTTCATCTGGAGGATCGTATTGAGTTTCACATAGGCGATGCCTTTGAGTACGATTTCAGCAATGTCTGCGTAGACTTTGTGCACTGGAATAACTCCCTGCATCATATGTTTGATGTTATGGCAGCAATAAAATGGAGCTATGATCTCTTAGAGCCAAACGGTGTATTGTACCTGGATGAATATGTTGGCCCCAGCCGATTTCAGTATTCGGACGAGGTGCTGCAGCTGGTAAACGATATTCGTGATGATCTTCCCCATAAATACCTCAGAATCTCAAGCGAGAGCGATGCTTACTATGGACGCATTCCTCGGCTGGACTTAAGCTTTTTTGAGATGGAGGGGGAGGATCCTTCAGAAGCAGTTGACTCTGAAAGAATTCTTGAAAGTATCAAAGAAGTCTTTCCTCATGCAGAGATAATCCCAACAGGAGGAGTTGTGTATTTTCTTGCATTGTCGGGGATATTGAATAATTTTTTGGAAGAAGACGAGAGCTCCATAAGCATTCTGAACAGGTTGCTCAATTTAGATAGAGACTATGCTCAGAGCAACGATGGGGTGACCCTCTACGCAGTGGCTCTTGCTTTTAAGTAATTTCTCAGCAGCGTCACAGTTAAGCTAACCCGTGGTAGAGCAGCGTATTGTATAATAGTTCTTTGAGAAGTTACAAAATAATTGCAGTGGTTGCCCACTAACAAAAAGGGGGAAATATGCCTCTCGGTAAGGACTCTGTCAAAAAAGTGATGGCTTGCACTTTGAGTATCGTGCTTGCAGCCATGCTCGCGCTTCCTTACGCGCAAGTCTTTGCAGAAGAAGTGCAGCAGGAACAAAATCCTCTGATTTCTGAAAGCTTGCTTGCAGTAGAGAAAATCAGCATAAGCAACAGGCAGCTTGCTCAGGGAGAAACGCAGAAAATCACGGTTAATTATTTACAAGCAACCAACGCTCCTGCCCACGTTAAATTGCGCATTGAAAACTTGAGCACCGGGCATACTCTTTCCCTTGACCAAACAGAGGCTGTTCTCAACTCATTAGTTTTTGAATTTTGTATTACGAGTGAGTTCTCTCTGGGTGACTATAGACTGATTGAAATTACTTATCAACTTTTGGAGGATGAAACGGAACACCTGATTAATGTCAGGGATGACTTAGAGCAGGAGTTTATCTTTACCGTACTTGAAGTGATTGAAACAACGGCTACAGTAATCGAAACGCCGGCTGAGATAGACAATCAAGTCAGTGAGATAGTCAGTTATGCAATCCAGCCATCAGTGTCTGTTTTAGCTGACCATACGTGGGCAACTCTCACCCTGAGAGCTCAAGACGTGCCTGCTGCAACCTCAGCGGTTCATTTTCCGGTTTGGGCTTCTCCCAACCAAAGCGACATCATTTGGTATCCCGCGCAAAGACAGGCTAACGGTTCATGGCAAGCAGGAGTGCCGGTGCGCTACCACAGTCTTGCAGGCACGTATCACGTGCATGTTTACGCAACTGTTTCTGGGGCACTGAGATATTTGGGAGCCAACACCTTCAGCATAGCTTCGTTTACTCCAACCGTTGCCATCCAAAACAATGCCGGCACCACTTTTGATGTGGTGGTTAGCTCTAATACACCCTCGGGGCTCTCCTCGGTGCGGGTTCCCGTGTGGTCAACTCCCAACCAAAGTAATCTCGTATGGTATACCGCTACCCGCCAGGCAAACGGCACCTTTAGAGCAACCGTCAACGTTGCCAACCACGGCTTTGCTACCGGCACCTACCAGGTTCACGTCTATGCAACCGCAGGAAATGGTGTGGCCGGCACGTTGGCAACAACCACGGCAACAACTATTCTATCTCCTGTCAATATCAGTGCAACCGTTGCCTCAAATCAAATGCATGCCTCAATAAGAGTCTCAGGTGGTCTTTTGGCTCAGGCAAGCTCGGTAGTTGTGCCGGTGTGGAGATCAGCTAACCAAGGTGACCTGGTTTGGTACCCTGCACAAAGACAAGCCGACGGTTCATGGATTGCTACAGCTACCATAGCCAACCACCGCCTTGCTGGCACCTATACCGCTCACGCTTATGCCACTATTGCCGGATCGTTTAACTATGTTGCGCCTACTACCTTCAACATCACAACCTTCACTCCAACGATTGCCATTCAAAACAACGTGGGCACTACTTTTGACGTGGTGGTAAGCTCTCTAACACCTTCAGGGCTCTCAGCGGTACGGGTTCCTGTGTGGTCAACACCCAACCAAAGTAATCTCGTATGGTATACCGCTACCCGCCAGGCAAACGGCACCTACCGGGCAACCGTCAACGTTGCCAACCACGGCTTTGCTACCGGCACCTATCAGGTTCACGTCTATGCCACCGCAGGAAATGGTACGGCGGGCACCTTGGCAGCTACTACGGTAACAACCAATTTGGCTCCTATAACTATGACAGCAACCGTTACCCCAAATCAGATGCATGCTTCCATAAGAGTCTCGGGAGGCCTTTTGGCCCAGGCAAGCTCGGTAGTTGTGCCAGTGTGGAGATCGCCTAACCAAAGTGACCTGGTCTGGTATCCTGCTCAGAGACAGGCAGATGGTTCATGGGTAGCAACTGCTGCAATAAGTAATCACCGCCTTGCAGGCACCTATACCGCACACGCCTATGCCACTATTGCTGGATCGTTTAACTATGTTGCGCCTACTACCTTTAGCATTGCTTCGTTTACCCCAACCGTTGCCGTCCAAAACAATTCCGGTGCCACTTTTGATGTGGTGGTTAGCCCTAATACACCTTCAGGACTCTCGGCGGTACGGGTCCCTGTGTGGTCAACTCCCAATCAAAGTAATCTCGTATGGTATACCGCTACCCGCCAAGCAGACGGCACCTACCGAGCAACCGTCAGCGTTGCTAACCACGGCTTTGCTACCGGCACCTACCAGATCCACGTCTATGCAACCGCGGGAAATGGTGTAGTGGGTACCTTGGCAACTACTACGGCGGCAACCAGTATACCTACCGTCAATATCACTGCTACCGTTACCCCAAATCAGATGCATGCCTCCATAAGAGTCTCGGGTGGTCTTTTTGCCCAAGCAAGCTCGGTGGTAGTTCCGGTGTGGGCTTCTTCTAACCAAAGTGACTTGGTCTGGTATCCCGCACAAAGACAGGCTGACGGCTCATGGATAGCTACAGTTACCATTGCCAACCACCGCCTTGCAGGCACCTATATCGCTCACGCCTATGCCACAATAAGCGGGTCACAAGGCTACTTTGGCGCAACTACGTTTACTATCACCAAACCAACCGCTACGGTTGCCATCAGCAATGTTAATCAGCTTGCGGGCACCTTTGATGTAGTGGTGAGTAATATCTCCTCTCCTTCGGGAGTGTCTTACCTACAGGTTCCCGTTTGGTCGAGTCCCAGTCAATTTGACATTATTTGGTACAGTGCACGCAATATGGGCAATGGCACCTGGATAGCAACGGTGGATGCCAGGTATCACTCAATGAACATATCTGCTCCAAAAAACTACCATGCCCATGTTTATCTTGTTTCTGGTAATGGTATGAGCACCATGGTGGGAGCAAGTTCTGTGGCCTTTCAGTATCAGGGCTCAGGTATAGATCCGTGGCTTGACGCGCAACTGCGCCACATAGTTGCTGTTTGCGGATATGATTTGAGAGCCTGCTTTAATTATGTCACCAGATTTCCCTACTTTGCTATGTCACTCTGGCCAACCGGGTCTTGGGAAATTCCCTTTGCCCGAGAGATGATAGCTAATGGGGGAGGTAATTGTTACCGCTACGCTGCATTATTCTGTATGCTGGCCAGGTACCTTGGCTATGACACCAGGCCGGTTGCCGGCACTGTGGCTAGTTATTCCACCGGACATGCTGCGCATGGATGGGTTGAGATATACTTGAATGGCACGCTCTATGTTTGTGATCCTACTTTTGGCGCTCATTATCCAGGTTACAATTGGTATATGAATACGTATGCCAACGCTCCAGCAGTTTATTATAGATAGGTTGTGTGTAACAGCCTGTACTGAGAAACCGGGCACTGATAAATATGATAAGATGGGAACAACTTAAGAGGTATCAGTGGGTATTGCTTGGATTACAGCTTTTCAACGCCAGTATGGATTTTTTTCCAACGAGTCAAAGGGGAAAATGAGATGAAAAAACTACGCTTTCTTATTGTGTCCGCACTTGCCGCGTGTTTGGTATTTGCGGGGGTTCTGCTTTTTGGGCCAGTTTCCCCGGAGTCTCAGGCTGAGCCCCTAGAGCAGCAGGCAGATTATATTGAAGTACTCTCGGATATACTCGAGGACACGGAGTTTATAGACAATGCGCGCCAGGCAGCTGTTGATTTTGATCTAGTGCCTGGGGTTGAGTACGTTGCCGATGAAGTAATTGTTGTCTTTAGTAAAACGGTAACCGTTTCTGAGGCAGCAACGTTATTAGGGGCATTTGACGGAGTTTCTGCAGAGGCAATCACCCAAGAGAGCCTGCTCTCTCCTAATACCGTGGTTCTTAAGATTGCGGAGGGAATGAGCGTTGCTGACGCAATTGCTGAGCTCCAAAATCTGCCCGAGATTGCTTTTAGCCAACCAAACTTCATCTATCGTCATTTGTTTGATTTAGACGAACTTGAGGCATTATTGCCTGAAAACGAGGCACTGCCAATGGATGATGAGTCACTTTTAGCTGCTGACGAGTTAGTGACACCAGAAGAAGATGTTCAGGCAAACGGTGAAGTACTGGAGTTTGATGCTTCTGAGCTCGAGGCACTCAAAGACTTAGACGCGCTCGCTGTGACTATAAATGATCCGCAGAGAAACAACCAGTGGGCACTCGCTAGCTCGCGAGCCTATGATGCGTGGGGTCTTGCCCAGACAAACCGGAGGGTGACTGTTGCTGTTATTGACTCAGGCGTGCGTACGACCCATGAAGACCTGGTGAACAACATCGTCCCGGGATCCTATAGAGATGTCACCGGTCGTGGCGTTACGGGAGATGTCACTGGGCATGGAACCCATGTAGCAGGCATTATTGCAGCTCAGGCAAACAATGGCCTTGGAGTAGCGGGAATCTCCTACAACGCCAGGATTATCCCGATAAACGTGTTTTACGCCGCCTCCGGTGAATATACGAGCAATACGAGCATGGTAGTTGCAGCCTACGACTATTTGTTCACGGGCACTTTGGCGAGGGACACAAATCTCAAGGTAATCAATATGAGCCTAGGTGGAGTAGGCTCAGATTCTTTAGTTGAGTCTCGCATTAATGGAGCCTACAACCTCGGTGTATTAACTGTGTGCGCTGCCGGCAACAATAACTCAAATGACCTGGTATATCCAGGGGCATACAGTAATTGTATCAACGTGGCAAATCTTCAGCGAGGCACCGGTGTTCTCAATGATGTAAGGAATCCCACCTCTAACTGGGGAAACACCATTGATATCTCAGCGCCGGGCACCCTGATTCTTTCAACCACTTATGGCTCAAACTCCTCGTACGGCTATATGACCGGCACTTCAATGGCATCTCCCTTTGTGGCTGGAATAGCTGCCCTGTTATTTGCAGCTGAGCCGCGCGCTACGCCTGCTCAAGTCCGCTCTGCTTTGTTCAATACCGCAAAGGATCTTGGAGCTCCCGGTAAGGATATATACTATGGATGGGGGCAGGTAAATCCCTATGATGCTCTCATTTTTATGAAAGATCTCTATTCTATGAGTGTTACTGCATCCGTATCGTCTAACCAGATGAATGCCTCCATAAGAGTCACTGGTGCTGTTTTGCCAATGGCGAGCTCAGTTCTTGTGCCGGTGTGGAGATCTGCCAACCAAAGCGATCTTATCTGGTACCCCGCCCAAAGGCAGTCTGACGGCTCATGGATTGCAACAGTGAATATTGCTAACCACCGCCTCGCAGGCACCTATAACGCTCATGTCTATGCCACTATTTCCGGCATACAAAGTTTAGTTGCCAGCACCACCTTCAATATAACCACTTTCACTCCAACTATTGCCATTCAAAACAACGCTGGCACTACTTTTGACGTGGTGGTAAGCTCCTTAACACCTTCGGGATTGAGCGCGGTGCGGCTTGGGGTTTGGTCTACTTCAAACCAAAGCAATCTGGCGTGGTATACCGCCACGCGCCAGACAAACGGTTCTTATAGGGCAACCGTAAATATAGCAAATCACGGCTTTGCTACCGGTGTCTACCAAGTTCACGCATACGCCACTGCAGGAAATGGGGTGCCTGGCAACATGGCAGCCGCCACGGCAACTACAAACCTACCTCCTCCAACAATCTCTGCAACGGTAAGCTCTAACCAGATGAACGCTCAAATAAAAGTCTCTGGTGGTCTCTTGCCAACGGCGAGCTCAGTACTTGTGCCAGTGTGGAGATCTGCTAACCAAAGCGATCTTATCTGGTATCCCGCACAAAGGCAGTCTGACGGCTCATGGATAGCAACAGTGAATGTTGCTAACCACCGCCTCGCAGGCATCTATAACGCCCATGCCTATGCCACTATTGCAGGTGTTCAAAGATACATTACCGCTACCACCTTCAATATAACTACCTTCACTCCAACGGTTGCCATTCAAAACAATGTTGGCACTACTTTTGACGTGGTGGTAAGCTCCTTAACACCTTCGGGATTGAGCGCGGTGCGGCTTGGGGTTTGGTCTACTTCTAACCAAAGCAATCTGGCGTGGTATACCGCCACTCGCCAGACAAACGGTTCTTATAGGGCAACCGTCAATATAGCAAATCACGGCTTTGCTACCGGTGTCTACCAAGTTCACGCATATGCCACTGCAGGAAACGGGGTGCCTGGCAATATGGG
>Ga0123353_10002080_pt1 | contig 24732 bp, 26 predicted proteins | sample TergutLab28metaG_3_FD_92763 | JGI IMG/M metagenome (GOLD analysis project Ga0123353, IMG submission 92763) | Labiotermes labralis P3 segment gut microbial communities from Petit-Saut dam, French Guiana - Lab288 P3 | ecosystem: Host-associated > Arthropoda: Insects > Digestive system > Gut ...
GCCCACGTTTGCAGCGATGCGCGGATGGGCGTGCAGCACGCGCAGCTCGGCGGCCAGCGTGTAGGCGTACGCCGCTTTACCGCCCGAATGCCGCACGCACAGGTACCCGCCTTGCACCGTGCCGGAATCGGAAGCAAGGGCGAACCCCTCGGGCACGCGGAGGCGAATCTCCATCTCCGGCCCGTCCACGGCAAAGCGGTAGCTGTCTCCCTCGTGGGACAACCGGGCTTGCAGCCCGTCCAGCGAAAGGCTGCTGTCGATGTGGGAGAGCACGTAGAGTCTGTTTCCTTCCCGGACATAGAGCGAGCGCCCGATGGACAGCACGGTGCGGGCCATGTTCGGGGGGCAGCACGACACCCCAAACCACTTCGCGCGCGCGGTGAGCACATGGCGCATCGTGGGGTTTTCGCGGATCACGGCAGGATCGGAGGTTAAAGGATTCACATAAAAGAAGGAGCGGCCGTCCTGGCCCATGCAGGCCAGCACCGTGTTGTACAGCGCCTTTTCCCATACGTCGTAGCAGGCAGCCGACCGCGTTAGCCTCCACATGCGGGCAGAGAACATCATCAGCCCGACGCTGGCGCAGGTCTCGGCGTACATCGTGTCGTTGGGCAAGTCGTAGTCGGTGGTGAATCGTTCGCCATGTTCGGCGGCGCCGATGCCGCCGGTCACGTACATCTGCCGCGTCACCACGTTTTCGTAGAGCGCCTTGCACGCATCGAAGAGCTCCCTATCATCCATCAGCCGCGCGATGTCGGCCATGGCGCTGTACAGATACATCGCTCGTACCGAGTGACCCGCCGCCTTGCGCTGCTCCCGCACCGGCGCGTGGGCCTGCTGGTAATCCAGCGGAAAGTCAAACAGCATGTCGCCCCAGTGCTTGTGAAAGCCGCCGGCGGCCAGCTCGATATCCCGCCTGCTCTCTCCCACGCCGCGCACATCCAAAAAGTACGCGCACAGGCGCAGGTAATCCGCGTTGCCCGTGGCCTGATACAGGCGCACCAGCGCCACCTCCACCTCGGGGTGGCCGGGGTACCCGCGGTTGACGCCGTCGCCCGGCAAAAACACCCGCACCAGATGATCCGCGAGGCGTATCGCCACCTCCAGCAACTTGCGCTTGCCGGTGGCCTCAAAGTAGGCCACCGCCGCCTCAAACAGGTGCCCGGCGCAATAGAGTTCGTGTCCTTCGGTCAGGTTTTGAAAGCGCTTGTCCGGCTCGCAGGTGGTGTAGTAGGTGTTGAGATAACCGTCGGGCTCCTGGGCGAGGTTAATCATTTCAATTGCTTCGTCGGCTTGGCTTTCCAGGTGCGGGTTGGGTTGGAGGGCGAGGCTGTACGCAACGGCCTCGATCCACTTGTACGCGTCGGAATCCTGGAACACCACTCCCCTGTGGCCGCCCGCTACCTTGCCGGCCGCCATCCTGAAGTTCTCCATGCAATAGACGGGTTCCGCGCCGGGAATGCGGCCGTTCAGCGCGTTCCACTGGTAGGGCAAGACGACCTCGGTGATCCGTTTTTGCATGCCTTTCCAAAACGGATCATCGACTCGTACGGACGACAATGGGATATCTGACCGTATCATGTGCTCGCCTCACATCTCTCTTGTTGGACACAGTATAATCGTTTAACCATGCGGGTGTCAAGACATTTTGCACAAGGATGCGTATCTTACCACCGGATGTCATATGCATGGGCGGGAGGGATCAGCATGACGCAGCAGCGTGAACCGCATACCATTCGCGTATCGTCTACCAAGGTGCGCGACCGGCAGCGCGCCGGAGCCCCGGCCGCCTTGACCGCCAAGAGGCCGGAGCCCGACAGGCGCGTGCGCTTTACCCCCAGGCAATGCGAGGCGTTCCGCATGGGTGAGCGCTTGCTGCGCGATTGCGCGCTGTGCGCCGCCGCGGTGCTGTGCGTGCTGGCGGTGGGCAACATACGGCAGCCCTGGGCCCAAAGCGTGGCCAGCACCGTGCGGGAGGCGGTGACCATGGATTTGGACGAATCCCTGGGCCGGCTGCATTTCGTGCGCAACCTGCTGCCGGAGAGCGCGCTGGTGTTTTGGAACGTGGACGCAAACCGAAGCGCGTACCGGCCGCCGGCCACTGGCCGCGTGGTGCACGCCTGGCGGCAGGCCGAGCCGTGGATCGAGTACGAGTGCGAGGCGCAAAGCGTGGTATCGGCGGCGGCCGGGGAGGTGATGGCCGTCACCCGGGGGGAGGGCGCGGCGTTTATGGTGCGCGTGCGGCACGACGACGGCACCGAGACCCTGTACGGCGACCTGGTGACCTGCATCGTGCACGAGGGCGAAGCCCTGGAGGCCGGGCAGATACTGGGCGCGGTGCAGGACAGGTTTTTCTTTGAGGCGCGGCGCGACGGGCGCTCCTTCAATCCCACCGACATGCTGCGCGGGCAGTAATGGGCAAGATGAAAGCGACGCTGTGGGGCGACACCGAAATCAAGATCCACCCGGCTTTCCCGGTGCTTTGCGCGGCCCTGCTGCTCACCGCCCAAGGCGCGCAGCTCGGCGCCATGCTGGCGGTGCTGTTGCTGCACGAGCTGGGGCACGTGCTGGCCGCGCTGGCGCTGGGGGTGCGCGTGGCCGCCATCGAGCTGATGCCCTTCGGCGCGTCGGCGCGGCTGGAGGGCTGGCGGCAGCTGCGGCCCTGGCAGGCGTCCCTCATCGCGCTGGGCGGCCCCTTGGCAAACCTCGCCGCGGCGATGGCCGCCGTTTTTTGCGTGCACGGCGGCCTGTTTTCGGTGGAGGCGGCGGCGCTGTTTGTGCGCTCCAACCTTACGCTTATGCTGTTTAACCTGCTGCCGGCGCTGCCCATGGACGGGGGCCGGATTTGTTCCGCCTGGGCCGGAGTGTGGCTCGGCGAGCAGCGGGCGCTGCGCGCATTTTCCGCGCTGGGGGCGCTGTTGGGGTTGGCGGCGCTGGCCCTGGGCGTGTGGGGGCTGGGGCGGGGGGCGATCAACCTTACGCTCTTTCTTACCGGCAGCTACCTGGTGTATGCGGCGCTGTGCGAGCGCAATACCCCCGCTTATACTCAGCTGCATAGAGCGATGGGCAACCGCACGCAATTAAAAAGCCGGGGCGCGCTGCCCGCCCGGCACTGGGTGGTGCGGGAGGATTTGCCCCTGGAGCGGCTGATCCAGCACCTGAGCGCCAACTGCTATCACGAGTTTGAGGTGGTGGACGCCTCCATGCGCCCCGTGGGGCGGTTGGGGGAGGCCGCGCTGTTGCGGGCGCTGATGGACCGGCCGGGCAGCACGGCGGGGGAGGCGGCGTCAGTGGGCGCGCCTAGCGCGAAGCCACAAGAAGCCAAGTGATGTCTTTTTAATGCTCGGCAAGAATTTGTGCTATCATATTTTAGAGGTGATTGCGATGCCTTCACAAAAGACTGTGTTCACATTAAGGCTGGATTCAAACGCGCATTACAAGATTAAGTATATTGCTGACGAAAATTTTCGACCTTTGACCAGTGAAATCACAAAACTAATTCTTGAGCGCATCGCCGAATACGAAAAAGAGCACGGAACCATCGAGATTCAAGAAGGAGAATGAAGACAGTTCGCGCTTACGGGCGCGACCTTTTTCAACATCATTGCATGCGCTCAAAAACCGTGCTATAGTAGCGGAAGAAAAACCGCTGCGATCCACATGCAGAGAAAGCGAGCGCGCCATGCATCCAGTGTTCGACACCGAATCCACCCGCTTCTTTGCCAGCGACAACGCTTCCGGCGTCCACCCGGCGGTGATGGAGGCGCTGCTGGCGGCCAACCGGGGCCACCAGGTAAGCTATGGAGACGATCCCTATACCGGGGCGGCCCTCAAGGTGTTCGACGAGCTGTTTGAGCGGCCCGTGTACGCCTTTTTTGTGTTCAACGGCACCGGCGCCAACGGCAGCGCGCTGGCCGCAATGGTGCGCCCCCATCAGTCGGTCGTCTGCGCCGACACCTCGCACATCTACTACGACGAGTGCGGCGCGCCCGAGCATCTGGCCGGGGCCAAGCTGCAGCCGCTGCCCGCCGCCGAGGGCAAGCTCCGCCCCGAGCAGCTCGAGCCGCTGCTGGGCTACCTGGGCAACATGCACCACGCCCAGCCCAAGGTGCTGGCCCTTTCGCAGGCCACAGAATTCGGCACCGTGTACACGCTGGAGGAGCTGCGCGCCCTCACCGGCATCGCCCATGCCCACGGCTTGCGCACGCACATGGACGGCGCGCGGGTGGCCAATGCCTGTGCGTCCTTGGGTTGTGCGATGGCCGACCTTACCTGGAAGGCCGGCATCGACGCGCTGAGCTTCGGCGGCACCAAAAACGGCCTGATGTTCGGCGAGGCCGTGGTGTTTTTTGAGGAGGCGCTGGCCAAGGAGTTCGTGTACATCCGCAAAAACTGCGGGCAGCTGCCCTCCAAGATGCGCTACATCGCCGCCCAATACGTCGCCTTGCTCTCCGACGGCCTGTGGCTGCGCAACGCCGCCCACGCCAACGACATGGCGGCGCTCCTGGCCGAGGGGCTGCAGGCCATGCCGGGGGTGCGCCTGGTGGAGAAGGTGGAGGCCAACGAGGTGTTTGCGCAGCTGCCCAAGGCGGCCCTGGAGCCCCTGCGCCGGCACTGCTTCTTCTACATTTGGGACGAGGGTCAAAACGTGGCCCGCTTCGTTACCTCGTGGGATACCCAGGCCGAGGAGATCAAGCGCTTTTTGGCGGCGTGCCGGCCGGTGCTGGAGGCGCGGCATCCATGACGGTGAAGCACTTTACCGCCACCGCCGTGGTGCACGACCCTCGCGGGCGCGTGCTGCTGGTGTATCATAACAAATTTGACCGGTGGATGTGTCCGGGCGGGCACGTGGAGCCCGGCGAGTTGCCCGACGAGGCGGTGCTGCGCGAGGTGTTGGAGGAGACGGGGCTCCGCGTGCGGATCCTGCCCAACGGGGAATGTGCCAACCTAGGCGATGCCCACGCGTCCGTGCTGCATACGCCCTTCTGCGTGCTGGACGAGCGGATTTCGCCCGGGCACCATCACATCGATTTGGTGTACCGCTGCATGGCGGAGGAAGGGAAAGAGCCGCCGCGCTTTAATCCCGGGGAATCCGGGGCGGTGGCTTGGTTTTCCATCGATGAAATTGCATCCTGGGATGAAAAGCACACCTTTGCCAATGTGCGCGCGGTGATCATGCTCAGCGCCGAGCGCTTTCGCCGCGATCGCGCTTCCGCTTCCACGAGGTAAGCGCCGGCGTGGTGACCGTGACGTCCCGGATCCACCGGTTGCCCCGCAGGCGCAGCAAGGCGATGACCCACTTAAAGCATTGATCGATGTACAGGCATAGGAACACCGCCCACAGCGGCCAGTCGAACACAAAGGCGGCCAGCAGGCTCAGGGGGATCACGATCAGCCATCCGCACACCATGTCCACCTTGAATACAAACTTGCCGTCGCCCGCGCCCCGGTTGATGCCGGTAAAGCAGGTGGCGTGGTAAAAGGTACCCATGTAGGTAATAGAAGCGATCCCCAAGAACTGCACGGCCAGCGCCGCGGTTTCCGGAGAGATTTCTGTATATAGCGACACCAGCGGAACCCGCAGAAAGAAGAGCAGCGCGCACATCAGCACGCCGCTGCACGCAAACAGCACCTGCAGCGTGTTGCTGATTTGCCGCGTCCGCCTGTGGTCACCCTCCCCCACGGTCTTGCCCACCATGACGCAGGCGGCGCTGCCCAGGCCCGCGGCAAACACGCCCCCCATGCCGATGATGGCGTCGGTGATGTTGTAGGCCGCCACCATCTGCGCGCCGATGCGCCCGATGATCGCCGCCTTGGCCGACAGCACCAGGCCCCACTGCAGGTCGCCGGCCACGATGGGCAGGCCGTGGCGCGCGTAGTTTTGCAGCATGTACTTGGTGGTGCGCATAAAATCCCGGGCCCGCATGCGGATGCGGGACTGGAAGCCGAAGAAGTAGACCGCCACGATCCCCAGCTCCACCGTGCGGGCGATCACCGTGGAGACCGCCGCGCCCAGCGCCCCCATGGCCGGAAACCCCAGCCTGCCGAATATCAGCACATAGTTGAGGCTCACGCTGATCCCCAAGGCCACCGCCGACGACCAGAGCGTAACCTGCACCAACTCCACGCAGCGCAGCATGGTGGTAAAGGTTTCCGACAGCGCGAAGAGCAGGTACGAGTAGCACACCACCGAAATATAGGGGATGCCCGCCGCGATGATGTCGGCCTGATTGCTAAAGATGCCCATCGCCTTTCCCGGGAAGATGCCCACGAACAGCGTGACCGCCAGGGCCAGCGAGGCGGTGAGCAAGAACACGATGGAGAACACAGATTTAATGTGGGCCATGTCCCGCTTGCCCCAGTACTGGGACACCAGCACCGAAGCGCCCCCGCCGATGCCCATCACCACAAAGGAAAACAAGCTGGTGGTTTGGTTGGCCAGCGCCACGGCGGAGAGGGTGGTGTCGCCCAGGGACCCTACCATGAGGTTGTCCAGAAAGAAGACGCCGCGGGAAAGCATCGCCTTGAGCGCCACCGGAAGCGCGATCACCAGCAGCGTGCGGTAAAAAGAGCGTTCCCTGATCAAAGGATGTACCTCCTGTGCGCCCACACGAACCGAGGCGGTATGTTGCCCCCATCATACCATCTTGGGGGGCGTTTGAAAAGGCTTGACAAAACACCGGGCTTGCGATAGAATCTGGCGTGCGGGCGCGGCGCCTCGAGGGTGCCGGCGCGGCGTAGGGGCATGATGTAATGGTAACATAGCGGTCTCCAAAACCGTTCTTGAGGGTTCGAGTCCTTCTGCCCCTGCTTTTGAAAAAGCCTGGAAACTCAACGGTTTCCGGGCTTTTCTTATGCCTCCAAATAGGCTGTTTACCACATTTATTACCACAATTAGCGTTTCGGTTGGACAGGATTTCCGCGTTATCTGTTTCGTTTCCGTGCCGTTATCATGGCCTCCATGCGGGCCGCTGCTTCCTGCTGCATCCTCTCAGTCACATGACCGTAGATATCGAGCGTGAACGCCGCGCTATGGTGGCCTAGCGTCTCTTGCACGGTTTTGATGTCTACGCCTGACTGAATCGCCAGCACCGCGAAAGTGTGTCTCAAATCGTGAAAACGGCGGTCTGGAAGGCCGATGGACGTTGCAGCACGCTTGGAAGCATGTGAAAGTGTGTTATGCGCATAATGCCCGCCCGCTTGGTTTGTGAACACAAGGTTTTTTTCGTTCTGCCACGTGGGGCCGACGCGAAGCTTGTCCTCTTTCTGACGTAGCCTGACAGCCTCCAGAATCCTCATGACGGAGGGGGGCGGCGTGATGCGACGCGGTTTGTCGTTTTTGAGCGGCGCAAACTTGTAGATACCGCCCTTCTTTTTTTCGTGAATCAACTGCTTGTCGATCATAATTGTGCCGTTTTTGAAATTGACGCAATCCCATGTGAGGCCCATGATCTCACTTTGCCGCATGCCGGTATACATGGCTACGGTTAGAAGCTGCTCGTAATCACTACCGGCTATCGCTTCCAGAAAGGCATCAACTTGGTCATCCATGAAGGGTTTGATCTCTACTTTCTGGATGCGCGGAAGCATGACGCCCAGGCAAGGGTTTTGCTTGAGGTAGCCGATCATCACAGCTTGATCCAACGCCCGGTGCAGCACGCCGTGAACGTTTTTGATGGTCTTCGGGGACAGGGGAGGCGTGTCCTTCGTGCCCCTTTGGAGACGATTATAGAAGGCTTGGATTTCGTGGGGCTTGAGTGCTGAAAGAGCCACCGCGCCAAGAGCGGGCTTTATGTGAACACGGCATTGCACCTCATATGTAACGTGTGTGTGTTCCTTCACGTTGCCGGTGTAGTCGGCGAGCCACACATCCAACCACTTCGACAGGGGCATCTTGGCAGGCTCAACATAGGCATTGTCATCAATGGCAGCCGTGATCTTGCGGAGTGCCTCTACAACTTCCTTTTCGGTTTTTGCATAGATGCTCTTGCGGATGAGTTTCCCGGTTCCAGGATCACGGCCTACAGTATAGCGAGCTTCAAAAAGGCCATCTGTTTTGCGTTGACGTACGAGGCCGGAGCCATTCGGTGCGCGTTTACGTGGCATGGATTAATCCTCCCTTCGGTTGCTGACTTCTACTTCCTGTTTGAACACGGAAGAAAGCTTTTTGTACATTTCAGAAAATTCCTCATGTGTAAGGCCGATTGAACTCAAGATGCTTTGATACTTCTTTATTGCGTCAGCCATAAGATGCATTTCAGATAGCGATTGTATAGTCATTCTGGCCAAATCCACCATTGCGTTACCAATGCCCGGTGCTGCTTTGCGGAATTCATATTGTATGGCATCTGCTTTCTCAATCATATTGCTAGCAAGATTTTGAATGTAGGCGGCGGAGAGAAGATCGTTCAAGTTACCATCTAGGCTTTCTGCAATCCGCTCAAGTACATTCAAGGGGATTTCGGTTAAACCCGCTTCATACTTTGCGACAGAGCTTTCGGATCGACCGATCATAGCGCCCAACTCTTTTTGTGTTTTCTTTGCGGTTTCACGCATTTTTCTTATTTTTTGCCCGGTTTCCCTCTTTCGATCCTCCATAGACACACCTCCTGATGTTATTATAATAGGAAACGCAAATAAATTCAAGCTATTCAAGAAAAAAACTCAGAAACGGCAATGAAATTGCACGCAGCAACTTGAAACTTTCCTTTTATTGATGTATAATGCTTGTTGCAATCAATTAAATTCAAGAAACGGAGAGGATTATATGGATGGTCTGAGTGCTTTCCATCAAAAGGCTCAGCAACGCGAGGCATCAAGCCAAGCACGCGAGATTTTGCTTCGCGGGGAAGCAGCCGAGCTAGCCCGCGTGTCTTTACCAACTTTTGACTGCTGGCTTCGCCAACCTGGGTTCCCGGCGTTTCGAGCGGGCCGAAAGTGGCTTGTCCCGCGTGAACCATACCTTGAGTGGTTGCGGCAACAGGCCGAGAAGCAGGGCGGGTGAAGCGGGTGACGCTGGATGATTTCCCACAAATGGAGCTACTACGCGTTTTGCACCTGAGCGGTTCGGGATCGAATTACAGCGGCGCTTGTCCAATTTGCGGAAAAAGCATGTCGTTCAGGATCGACAGTAGTTTCAAAAGGACGCTTTCTTGTCGTTCCAAATGCGACCCGACTGCGATTTTGCAGGAAGTGGGCCTTGTTGCCCGCTCTGCTGGCGTGCAGACCGCTAAGCCAATGCCGAAGGCGAGAGACATGCCCAAGGTTGTGGCCGATAATGCGCCGGAGTGTGTGCCGCCTGCTCAAGCAGATCTTGTGTTTTTTGATTCGGTCGAGTATGAAGAGCCGGAATACCTGACAAAGCCATACATCCCGCTTGGTAAGACCACTATCATACAGGCCGATTCGGGTGTAGGCAAAACAGCCTTGGCGTGCAAGCTGGCGGCGTGCGTGTCGCGTGGTAGCCCTATGCAAGCAGCGCCGTGTATGCAAGGCAAGGTGTTGATGCTTTCTGTCGAGGATGATCCGGCCACCTTGCGTGGAAGGATCGAGGCCAGCGGGGGCGATGTGAGCCAATGTGCTTTTTTTGACAATGCACACGAGTTGACATTCACAAGTGAGATTATAGAGAGGATGGTGACGAATCACCGCATTAAGCTGCTAATTTTTGATCCGTTGCAGGCATTCCTTGGGGGAAAAACCGACATGCACAGGGCGAATGAAACGCGGCCAATCATGGCACACCTGGCGGCGATGGCGAAGCGGACAGGGTGCGCCGTGGTCATCATTTCGCACATGAGTAAAGGAACCGCTGGAGGGAAAGCAATTTACCGCGCGCTTGGTTCGGTGGACATTCCAGCCGCGACTCGGAGCGTGCTCTATGTTGAGCGCAACCCGCAGGATGAAGATCAATGCGTGATGGTGCATATCAAAAGCAGCAATGCAAAGCCCGGCCAAGCCATACTATATCGCATCGGCGAGCGTGGCGGCGTTGCGTGGGAGGGGTATTCCAGCCTTACAGTTAAAGACCTGGAAGTGCAAGCGGAACGCCAAGCGAAAGGCGTTGACTACGAGGATGATCCACTTGTGCAAGTGGTCACCATGATTCACAAGGAAAATCCGGGCGGTGTGTTTCTTTCCTGGGAACAGATGGATCACTACGCCAATACGGTGCTTGGATACTTTCCATGTGAAAGCGGCCAAGAGTGGAACGCAAAGCTAAAGAAAATGCAGCGAGAGTTTACCGAGCGCAGCAGAATTCAGTTTGAGTTTAAGAACACATACATGGAAGAACATATCGAATTCGGCAAAAAGATCATTCCTGAAAAAAAGAAAAAGGTGCGCGGCGTCAGGATAACGCCATTCATACCAAAAACCGAGTTTCAGATTGATTGGAACGAAAAGGACGAATAGGACGATGCTCAAGACTGTAGCCATCGTCTTGCATGTAGCATTACGGAATGTTCACAGCCGGGGGCATCACCCACAGAATTATATGTCGTCCTATTCGTCCCCAAAGAGGAACGCCCATGCCCTACTACCAAGCCCAAAGCAATGCGACACGATCATCTGTTTCTACTCAAGTATATCAATTAGGGAGGAACCAGGTACGATGAATGAGAACGAGAATGCAACCTCAATCGGCACGGAGACCGGGGAAAATACACCCGCTCCAAGCGGGGAACGGACTTTTTCGCAGATGGAGCTTGACCGGATCGTGCAAACGCGCATTGCACAAGATCGATCCAGGCGAGAGTCAGAGTACACGGAAAAGGAACAAGAGCTTGCGAGGCGCGAGCTACAGTTGACGGCAAAGGAACGCTTTATGCAGGAAGAGCTTCCGGTGGCTCTCCTGCCCGCGCTGAACGTCGCAGATGCGGAATCACTGGAATCCACCATCGACCTGCTGAAAAAACACTTGGGAGCATCGCCGAATCAAAAAGCTGCAAACCAAATTTCACCGAAGCCGATGTTCACACAACCGTTCCAGCCCGGACGGAGTGCGCCTAGAGTTGACCCGATTCGCACAGCGATGGGCCTAGAGAGAAAGGATGGATAACTATTATGTTGATAGAATTAGCAACCCAGTACCTGTCGTATGTGGACGAGATGTTCACGACTGAGAGCAAAATATCGTTATTGACAAATAATGATTTCTCTTGGGATGGCGCGGCGACCGTCAAGGTATATCGCATCACTACGGCGGGTATGCACGACTACGGGAGACGAGGGCCGGAGGTTGGCAACTGGAGCAGATACGGCCCGTTGCAATCCCTGGACGCCACCACACAGTCAATGACGCTAAGACGGGATCGTTCGTTCTCATTTGTGATTGATCGACTCGACGCCGACGAAACCAAACGGGCGCTTCAGGCTTCGACGGCATTAGCTCGACAAGTCCGTGAAGTGGTTCTGCCCGAGGTGGACGCATGGACTTACGCTCAGATGAGCGAGCACGCCGGTATCAAACCGGCAGCCGCAGCACTGACGCCTGATAACATTTTTGACGAGATTGTCAAAGGCTCCAATGCGCTGGACAATGCCGAAGTACCCGAGGTAGGGCGATGCTTGATGGTGACGCCGGACACGTACATGATGATGAAGAAAAACAATTCAATCATCATGGAAACCAACATCGCACAGGACATGCGTTTGCGTGGCATTATTGCCATGATCGACGGCTTGAACGTGATCCGCATCCCAGCAAACAGACTCCCGGACAGTTTCGGCTTCATGATCGCGCATCCGGTAGCCACCGTTGCGCCGACGAAGCTTGCAAGCTACCGTATTCACGAAAACCCGCCCGGTATTAATGGCTCGCTGGTTGAAGGGCGGATCAACTACGACGCGTTTGTGCTGGAGAACAAAGCCGACGCGCTTTACCTCCAAGCGACAGTCTAACGACAACGGGGCGCATGGCGTCGGCTGTGCGCCCTCTCTTATGGAGTGATAACGAATGAGCAGATCATGTTCTGTTTGCTCTCATATCCAAGCCGAAACAATCAATCTGGAGCTTGCCCGACGTGTGCCAATGCGCACCATCGCCGAAAAGTACGGGGTTGGTCTGGCAAGTCTAGCCCGCCATAAGCAACACATGCCACAAGTCCAGGCAGAGCCGCCCACCGTTGTGCCAGTAGGAACGGGGCCACTTGAAAGCATCTTGGCACGCATTGCGGAGCTTGACGGGCGTCTCGAATCCATCTTTGACCAGGCTCAAACAAAAAATCCTGCACTAGCTTTGCGCGTCCTAAAGGAATGCCGAGAAAACACCGCACTTCTGGCCCGGCTCGCGGAAAGTATAACGCAAGCGCAACCCGCAAATATGCTAGCCCCCACAAGCCCGGAATGGCACGCTATACGCAGGGTGTTGCTTAAGACATTAGAACCTTATTCCGATGCACGAAAGGCTGTTGTGGCCGCACTGGAGGCGTTTATATGAGCTTGAAACATGATCTGTTGTCCGCATTTGATCCGGTTGTGTTTTCCCGCTCTCTCAGTGTAGAGCCTGACCCGTGGCAAGCTGAGGTTTTACGCTATGAAGGGAAGCGCCTATTATTGAATTGCTCGCGGCAATCGGGAAAATCGACCACAACGGCGATTCTGGCGCTCCACCGGGCTTTGTATCACCCTAATGCCTTGATTCTGCTTGCAAGCCCGTCACAGCGGCAATCACAAGAGCTTTTTCGAAAAGTGCGCCGGTTCTATGATGTTGTGGAGACTCCACTTCCATTATTAGAAGATAATAAATTGTCGCTTACACTCTCCAACAACTCGCGCATTATCAGCCTACCGGCGGATCAGTCCACGGTGCGCGGTTTTTCCGGTGTTGATTTGATCTTGGAAGATGAAAGTGCGCAGGTTGATGATGAATTTCATCTAGCGGTTCTGCCGATGTTGATTACCTCCAACGGTGTGATGATTTGCATGTCAACGCCCTACGGAAAGACAGGACACTTTTTCGAAGCGTGGACTTCCGGCGGCAGCGAGTGGGGGCGCATTCAGATTACCGCCGACATGTGCCCACGAATCAGCCCTGAGCAGTTGGAGGCGCAACGCCGGTCTATGGGTGACATGTTCTTTCGGCAGGAATATCTTTGTGAATTCGTGGAAACAAGCGACGTGACATTCAAGTATGATCTAATCGAGCGTGCGTTCTCCGATGAAATACAACCACTATTTGGGAGCGATGGTAATGCAGAATGATCTTTATAGTTATATTCCTATCCCTGTCCCGGAGGATCAAGGTATTCACATCAAGGAGCATACCTATTTTATCGGTGTTGACCTCGGACAAGTGGACGATTATACCGCCATAACCGTATTGGAGCGCGTCATAACTGGCGAGGGCTACATCGGATACCGGCAAGAAGGAGAGCGGGCGTATTCCTTGCGGCACATCGAACGCCCGCCGCGCGGCACAGAGTATCCGGCAGTCGTTGACCGGCTCGTAGAACTATTCAATGATCCACGGCTTGCAGCCCATGAAAAAGCTGTCTGTGTTGATTTGACGGGTGTTGGTAGGCCAGTTTATGATCTGATGTTCCGCGCGGGTTTTTGGCACTCAATCAATGCTGTTTCGATCACTGGCGGCGATACTGTCAGCTTCACGGACGGCCATTGGAACGTACCCAAGCGCGATTTAGTGACCAATCTACAAGTGCTGCTCCAGAACAACGCTTTGAAGATTGCCAGAGGATTACCAGAAGCCGCCGCGCTCATTGAAGAGCTTTCCAGCTTCCAAACCAAGATTAAGGCTGGAGGCCGGGATACTTACGGCGGCAGGGGTGGTGTGCATGATGATATTGTGCTGTCGCTATCCCTTGCAGCGTGGCTCGCAATGCAGCGACGGCCATCTCTAGGAAATATCGGTTACATGTAAAAGGGATAAACCTATTTCTGAATGAGTGAAATCTCGTTCACGGGCGAACCCATCATGGAACCTACCATGAGCGATGCTGTCATAGGGTCAAGATCGACAGAGGCATCCTTTAGTGTATCGAAAACCATACTTGGTTTAAGGCCAAGGTACAACATATTTTCAAGAAAAACAGCCTCTTCTTCGTTAAGATTTAGTGCAGCACGAAGAAAAACTGTATATATCTTACGATGCTCGTCTGTATTCTCATTTTCTTTACTAATGTTCAACGCGAGGCTTCTAAGCGTCCCGTTTTGATAAGTAAGAGCTAGCCCCGCACCTTTAATTTGCCTAAATGCAACAATCAGCGGTTTTTTCTCTTGATCCATGTGGGATAAATCTCTCGTATCGTATTCACGCATATCTCCTTCACATTCGAAACCGGCTTCCTGAAAAGCATCTAAAACACGATACGCCCACTCCAGATGTTCATTGGTAATTATCTCTTCGCTAAGTCCGACCAAAGACATCATTGAAACCAACACGATAACCCCTAGCATTGCGACCAGCCTTTTCATTTCACTCTTCCTTTCCTTTTTGCCATTTTCGAAACATCTGGTGGGATACTGCACTTCCAGTCAGCCACCCTTGGGGATGCTCGTTCACAAGCGACCATCCCCTCGGGGGCTTTCTGGAAGCACAACACAAAAGCACACATGCAAGGTATGGGGTGCATGCACCCTACCCTACACATGTGCCGATTACTCGATCACCACTCTAGCCCGAACAGCGGATCACAACAATCATATCCCACACTTCACGTACCGTTGAAAACGGACGGAAATGTGATATACTCTTGAGGGGTCACGGTGCCGGATTTCCGGTTGTGTGGGTGGGTTCTCACCTTGCGCAGAGTGTCAGTGTTTGCCGCACTGGCACTTGCCGTGACTTCCGTGTCGTTCTTCCAGGGTTAGTTTACCTCGTTTTGGGGGGAATGTCAACCGGCCTCTCAATTCATGAATAACAATAAACAATGCAAGAGGGCGTCTGAGGATGTTCTTTTTTCTTTTGTTTGCATTTACAATGATTTATGCTGTTATTTATATGCATGGCAAGTCAAGTCAAGGCAAGTCAAGCCAGGCCGAGGCGAGTTGAGTTGAGCCGAGTTTTGATATGGTACGCTGTGGGATAAACTAATTTTCTAAAAAGGAGTTTGGAACATGGATATCAGGGAAAAAACGCAGGAAAACCGCCTACGCCGCAGACTGTCCACACTGGGGTATTCGCTGCAAAAAACAAGGTCGGCGCTCGTCAGGGATAACTACGGCGGCTACAGGATTATCGACCCAGCTAACAACACTGTTGCTGCTGGAGAGCGCTTTGACCTCAACCTCCAGGACGTGGAAAAGTTTGTAAACGAGTAGCCATGCAGGCAAGAGCGGTTCTATAGCAGGGCCGCTCTTGTCCTTATGATTCAACGCGAAAAACTTCTTAAAATATGAGGTGTATTCGTTTCATGTTCCAGATGAAACAATCGCACTTTTCTACCCGGAACACGGGCGGTTTTTTACCACATTCCTTACCACAATTACTACCACAATTGGCGTTTTTTTCGGTTTGTTTTCATTTGTCGTGGATTGCAGAAAGGCTCGAATCCCCTTGCAAATCAAGGCTTTTGATGATCGAGGTTTGCTGCTGTTTTTCTTCCTCTTACAATTCGAGTCCTTCTGCCCCTGTTTGACAAAAAGCCTGGAATCTCAATAGATTCCGGGCTTTTTTGCTGTCCACACACCCTAAATGCACATCGTTTTTATTCTTGCGTATGCTGGTACGAGGAGGTTTCATTCAATGAGAAAACAAATGAAGTTTACAATAAGTTTCCTGCTGGCGCTTTTGTGGTTGAGCCTGTCCGCGGCAATATCGGCCGGCTGGATTCGATATGTGGGCAATTTTTTGCCCGGTTGGTATGTGGCGTGGGTCATTTGCGGCATTGCGCTGTTGCCGGGTTTTTTGACAGGTGAAATGTTTTTTTCAAACCTCGCAAATACGAGGCTGGAACCGATAGCATGCGAGGCCGTGGGGCCGATTTGCGTGATCATCTGCGCGCGCAACGAAGAAGGAACAATTTATAAAACGATTGAACGCGTTGTGATGCAAAAATATGACGGAAACATTCGCATTCTATGCGTAGATAACGCGTCAACCGACCGCACGGACGAGGAAATAGAATGGGCGAAGCAAGTATTGTCCCGCGCCAATCGCTCCATAGAGCGGATCGTTTGCAAAGCCCTCGGGAAGTCCCACGCGCTCAATGCGGGGCTGGCGCGGGTCGATACCCAATATTTCTTGACGGTGGACGCGGATACGCTTCTCCACGAAAACGCGGTGTGCGCCATTTTGAGCCGCATTTCACAAACGGGGGCCGGTTGTGTTGCGGGCAACCTGCAGGTGGAGCGTCCCCGAACCTGGGTTCAAAAAATGCAGATTTACGACTACCTTATCAGCATTGCCGCGATCAAGCGGTATCAAGGAACCTATAGCGCAACGCTCGTTGCCCAAGGCGCGTTTTCTGTGTACGATACGGCGGCTGTCCAGGCTGTGGGAGGTTGGACGCACGATTCCGGTGAGGATATTGTTCTGACATATCGGCTTTTGTCCATGGGTCATGCATCCCTTTACGAACCGCAAGCCATTGGCCTGACGGTGGTTCCCTCGACGCTTTGGGATTTTTACCGTCAACGCGTCCGTTGGGCGCAGGGCATGTTTGAGGGCTTCATGGCCGTTAAACCATGGATGCAGACATCGTTTGCGAGCGGGTACTTTCAGGCAATTAACCTGTCCATCGTCTATCTTGACCTGGCGTATGTATTTGGTTTTTTGGTCGGCGTGGTTCTTATGATCTTTGGATACAGTTGGTTTGTTGGATGGATGGCATTGCTCCTCCTGATGATTCCGCTATTATGCATTCATTCTACAAGCATCTATTTTTTTCAGCGCCGCGTCTCCGGAAAGGTTGTGCACAGCGCATTGGGCCTGGTATGTTTTCTCCTGTTGTTTCAGTCGATACAATCCTTGTGCTCTCTGGTAGGCTACGGCCGGATGATTGCGCAAAGGCGGGTGATCTGGAAATGAAAACAAAAAAGAGGTATGCTTTTATGAAAATCAAAAGAGGATTCTGGAAAACGAAGGACGCTTTTATGAAAATCAAGAGAGGATTCTGGGGAACGAAGGACGCTTTTATGAAAATCAAGAGAGGATTTTGGGGAACATTGTTATTTGTCGCGTTGCTGGTGGGGATTGCCGTCGGCATGGTCATTGTACTGGCGCGCCCGGCTTCCGTAGCGGAATCTGTTCGGTTCCCGATCATTATGTACCATGATGTCCGGGCAACCCCGGAAGTAGAGGATGATTACCTGATTTCAACAAGGCGTTTGGAAGAGGATATCACCGCCATGCTTCAAGCGGGTTATCAGCCCGTGTCGCTCTCCCGGGTGATCGCTTTTGTATACAACGGCGAGGCAATTCCGGATAAGCCGGTGCTGCTGGTGTTTGACGACGGGTACAAGAGCATGCTCGAAGACGTGCTTCCGCTGCTTCAACGGCACGAAATTTCTGCGGTGGTGTCCCTCATCGGCGGGCGGGCGGACGGAACGGCGGACGGCACCGAGTTGTGGAATTATCTCACATGGGATGGCGTGCGGGAGCTGGTTCAGTCGGGGCATGTGGAAGTACAGAGCCATACGGCGGCATTGCACGTTTACCGGGCGAGGAAGGGCGTATCCCGGTTGCCCTACGAGGAGCTGGCGGGGTATGAGTCTATTCTGGCGGAAGACATCGATGCTTTTCGTGCGCTCATAGAAAGAGAAGGGGTGCCGATGCTGCCTTCTTTCGCATATCCGTACGGCTTTGTCGATGCGGACGCGGAGGCGCTTCTGCGCAGGAAAGGATTCGCTGTTACGATGACCAGCGAAGAGCATGTAAACTTCCTTACGCGCAATCCGGAGTGCTTGTATCTGCTCGGGCGCCTCAACCGGTCCGCAGAAATGACGACAAAACAGCTGATGGTATGGCTGGACGGAGCGGAAACAGACGAAACGGGCTTTGTTTTGCTCGAGTGAGTGCGAGGGGCGCGTTCGACGGGGAAAGGCCCAAATCATTGCGTTTCGGCGCCTTTCCCGGGTACATTTTGGTTGGCCGCTGCGCGCGGCTTCCCGTCATTGGGATAGCAGGCCCGATACGTCCTCGCCCGTAAGCGCCGTGATCCGCAAGCTCCTCAAAACAAGCGCTCCCCACCCGGGCAGCACGGTATCCACCAGCTCCTGTATCGTTTCTGTGCTCAGCTCCGGGTCATAAGGCATGAATTGCGCGAAGTAGGACACAAACCGCCACCTGTCATTGGGCGAAAACGCGACGAGGCAAATCACCTGCGCTTCACGATAAACGAGCGCCACATACGTTTGCTCGCTTAAGCCCTCGGGCAAATCGTCCATCCCGGAAAAGGCGGCGGTGTTGCTCAGCATCATCCAAGCGTACCCCTGGCGGGACAGCCAAACATTCGATATCATGCCGGGTACCCGCGCCATAAACATTTCTTTGACCTCCGCATCGTCAAACAAGGAAAGATCGATGGAAGGATCCTCTTGCATCAGGTGTACAGTAAATGACTGGAATAGCATCTCCAGCGACGCCTCGGGCAATTCGATGATCACCGCCGCGTCCGGCTCGCCGAATGCGCCGGCGGCAATGCCCTCCGCCAGCTCTTTTACGTCCGGTGAACCGGCGGCGAAAGCGGCCATTTTTTGTAGGGTTTCCGTTAACGCAACGCCTTTTTGCAATAAGAACCCGTGATGCGGTTCCACCTGTGCCTGCGCGGCGGCAATTTGCAGTGCGCACAGGAGCGCGGCCACCATGGCGATCCATTTTTTTGTCTTCATTGGTCATCATTCCTTTCGCTTCACAAAGTTGTACTGCCCGTAGATTTTGCGCCCCAAAACCGTCAACGCTTGCGTTGGGCAGTTGTTGCAGCATCGGTAGCAAATCGTGCATCTGTTTCCTGAAAGAACGCTGTTGCCGGCCATTTGGATGTTGCGCATAGGGCACAGTTCCACGCACTTTCCGCAGCCGGTGCATTTGTCCGCGTCGATTTTGGGGGCTTGTGTGTATTCGTCGGTTTTCGGATAGAACCACAACCACTTGAACACGATGCCGACGATGCGATTCAACGGGCCCCGGCCATTTTGAGGATGGTCTCCCCGCGCGAAATTTGCAGCCTCCCGGGCGATCTTCTTTTCGGCCCTGACGACCTTGTTGGCGTCCATGCGCGGGCCGGTATATGCCTGCGTAATCCATAGGTCCCGTATGTTCTCCGGCATGCTCAGCTGCAAGCTTCCGATCACCTGAGCCCCGCAGCGCTTGAAGAGTTCCCGGGCGTATCCCACCCCGTTTGCGTTGAAAAACGCCATCGTCGTGATGAGAAAGATTTTTTTGCCCGCAAAGCAATTCGCGTTGTGTGCGATAAAATCCTTTGCGATCTTTGGGATGTTGCTGTAGTAAATGGGGAAACCAAACACGATCACCTCGTGCCGGGGCACCTCCTCCGCGAGGCCGCCGTCTTCGAGCGAAAAGCACCGGGCCGTTTTGTCCGATAGCTGCACAAAGCGCTCCACGCAATGGCGCGTGTTTCCGGTTCCGCTAAAATAAACACCGATCATTTTTCTCGCTCCTTCTCACAATGTACGGCGCGCGCCCCCCCGTATCCGGCGGATCATTTCCCCGGCCGGAAAATCGGGATGCGTGTACTTCGGTTTATGCAATTCCTTGCCGCGAAAGAGGATGGCGTTTTGCGGGCAATACTGTATGCAGGCCATGCACCGGTAGCACCTGTGCTGAAAGGACGGCTTGTTGCCCGCCATAACGATGTTGTTTGCCTGGCATACCCCTTGGCAAATGCCGCAACCCGTGCACTTGCCGCCGGCGCCGTAGTCCCTGTCTCCGCCGGACGTATCGCCGATGACCCTCCGCGAGGACAGCGACGACAGCACGCGGTTTACGGCAAAAATCAGGGGATTGCTCCGCTCCACGGAGCGCTTGCCCGCCTTTATTTCTTCGGCATACAATTGTATCTTTTTGCGCAGCGATTCCACCGCGCTTTTTTGCCCTTCCCCAACCTTGCAAATCAAGGTGTAGTAACCGGCCACGATGTAGTTGCTGAGCCCCTTCGCGTATCTGCCGTAGTGCAACGCCTTCCCTTTTTTCTCCAGCTCCTTCTGAAGAAAGTGAAGGCTGTAGCCCTGGCCGCCCCCGGCGGGCACGATGGCAAAGATATACGCAACGCCGTCCATGTTCAACCTTTGGATAAACGAGCGCACGGCGCCCGGTATGCCGCCGAAGTAGTTTGGGAACACAAAGCCAATCTTGGGCGCGTCCGCTTTGAGCTCTCCTGCCGCCGCGCTTTTCAGGAGGCTTGGGATCAGCTTCACCGCCGCGTCGCCGACGGCGTCGCGCACTTGATCGGCGATGGACAGCGCCGTACCCGTTCCGCTGAACGCATAGATGCACGTCTTCATCTCTTTTTCACCATTTTCCTTTCACCACTCTCTGTTCGCGATCGATTTTCCATGCCCGAAATGGACGGCCGCGCCCTTGAACGCGCTGATCTTCATGGCGCTCTTGGCCATCTCCGCCCGATCGCCGTACAACAGCGCCTTTGTGGGATAGACGATGTTCATCAGGGCGTCGCCCACAAAGATGTCGCTGCCGCCCAAACGTATCCCGATGGAGCCCCTTGTATGCCCCGGCAGCCCGACGACCGACGCCTTCACGCCGTACGAATCCAGCGTGTCGCCGTCGCTTACGTACACGGCGGGCTCAAAGGCCTCCGCCCTATCCTCGCGAAAGCTCTTGTTGGACATAGCGAGAACGATTTTGCCCAAGAACGTGTGGGCCGACATCGGTTCATTCCTGTTGTCCTCGATCAACGCATAATCAGCCCTGTGCATGGCGATCGGCGCGCCCAGCGCCTTCGACAGGGCGGCGGCGTTCTGGATGTGGTCTACATGGCCGTGGGTCAGTACGATCAGCCGTATGTTTTTTCCCTTGCAGGCGGCCAGGATTTTGTCCCGGTATGGCGTGCGGGAGGTGTCTATCAGAAGGGCGCCGCCATCCTCCTCGACACAGAAGCAGTTGCTGTTTCCGCAGGGTATCCGATCGATTTTTGTCATTGTGGACCTCCATCTGTTTATCATACGTAGCTGTATAGCAACACAACCACACCGCTCAAGAAACCGACGGCTGAGCAGGGAGTCATCACATATTTCTCTTTCTTGCTTTTTGTGATGAATCCGTTTCCGATTATCGCATAGGCAAGAAAAACGGTGTACGCGATCAACAAAACCTGAACGAAAACAGGGCTGAACAGACCGATTGCCGCCCCCGCAACTTGCAAGTAGGATACCCCCACCCCCGCAAAAACGAGAGAAAAAGCGCCGCTTACAAACCGCATTTGTACAGGCAGCACCTTGTGCCGCCCCCCGAGCACATATTCTCCAAGGGGAGCGCCAAAGACGAGCGATACCTGCAGCAACGCAAAACCGAACGCCATAGCCGCGCTTATGGCAATAGCTATACTGAATACCATATGCCCCTCCGACTCAATCGTATTGAACCGCCGGACGTTCCCTCTGCGCCGTGCGGCGGTACTTCACGGCGGGATACCCCAATACCAGCGTGGTGACGATTTTTCCCTTTGACACGGCGGACAGTTTGCGTTTGAGTTTGCGCGACATTCTGGCTATGATGGGAAAAACCCGAGATACAGCGCCCCCAAGCCGTATGCCCGCGCCATCAGCTCCATTGCGGATGCGGCCAGCGCAGCGTCGATAACGCCGGTGGCGGCAGGATCGGACTTCACGACGATGACCACCGGCGCTCCTTTGAAAAAATAATGATCGTCGATGTGCACATGCCTGAACTGCTTCATAAACAGGCCCACGATGGGGCGCAGCTTGCGAAACCATGAAACGGCGATCCTTTCATATTCGTCCTTGTTCTCGCGCAGCACCACATACGATACCCCTTGCCTGTTCAGGCCGGTCGGCGTGTACCGCCCGGCTTCGATGATCTTGTCCACGATTTCGGGCGATACGTGCCGCTGTGTGAAGTGCCGCATCGAGCGCCCGCCCTTGATGAGCGCCAAGAGGGTTTCCGGCTCCGGCTTCGCATCGCGGATCAGTTCCTCCGGGGCATCTTCGTACCCGGACAGGGAGATGGCCCCTTGGGGGCAGATGGCGGCGCAGTGCCCGCATTTGAAACAGTCTTGGGCGGTGACTTTCGCGCCCGTGTCGGCGATGATCCACAAGCCGCGCGGGCAATCTTTCCGGCACAGCCCGCAGCGGTTGCACAGCGAGGAATCCACGCAGATGATATGCCTTCCGCCTCCATGCTTTTTGTTCATGTATGTCCTCCTGTAAGCAAGCCGGCGTCCTTTGCCTCCTTGAGTTCCGCGATATGGCGGACGAGCGCAAAAAAACGTTGAAACTCCTCGCCTATGTTGAGCGAGTAGTAATGCTTGGTTCCCTGCTTGTCCAGCGAAACAAGGCCGCAGTCCAGCAGTATCCGCAAATGGTGGGACACCGCCGGGCGGGACAGGTGCGTCTTTGCCGTGATTTCCCCGACGCGCAGCCCCGCGTAATTCCCCATCAGCACGGCAATGATGTTTTGGCGGGTTTCATCGCCGATGGCAATCAGGAGCTTCCTGTTTTGAATGAACCCGGCTTTGATGCGTTCAATTTGTTTTTCACAATCCACAAGCGTCTCCTCCCATATGCTCAATCGTTCAAACAGATGAACCAATCACAGTATATGCACCGAGTATATATATGTCAACATCGGGAAAGAAAATCAAGATCAATAAAAAAGCCCTTGAGATGTCCGTGATCTCAAGGGATTGGTGACCCATCCGCGACTCGAACGCGGGACACCTTGATTAAAAGTCAAGTGCTCTGCCAACTGAGCTAATGGGTCGCGCCGCAAAACCGCATTGGATATAATAGCATGGGGTGCATCGCCTGTCAATCCATTTTTGCGCCCGGCCGCTTACCTGTAAGGAGCGATGAACGCCTCGGCGATCTGTGGATACCACCATGCGGCGTTTTTTCTGTCCATGAGTCCAAAGCCTTCGTTGCCCTTGGGCGTCGTCCGATGCCCGTTGTCCCACCAAATGCAAGGCACGCCATGTTCCGCGGCCTTGCCGGCGTAGTAGGCGGCCCACTGGACGCGGGCGTCTACATTGTCCTTTTCCACGGCCCCGCACTCGCCGAGCACCACGGGTATGCCCTTCGACAAAAAGTGCCGCTCCAGCCGCACGAACAGCGCGTCGATTTGGCTGGCGACGCCGGGGGTGAAGGCGTTGTCCGGCGCGTTGGTGTTGAGCGCGAAGTTATACGGCGCGTACGCGTGGACGGAAACGATCACCCGGTCGTCTTCGGGCATCACAAAGCCCAGAAGCGCCGGCAAGTCGGCCGAAGCGGCGATGGTGGGCACCATGATGTAGCGCAGCGCGTTGTGCCCCCCCGACGCGCGGATGGCCTTGACCGCCGCGTCGTTCCAGCCGTTGATCACGTCGCGCGCTTCCTCCGTGCCCCCCGTCCATTCGTGGGGCGTGCCCTTTGTGCGCGGCTCGTTCATGGTCTCGAAGATCAGCTTTTCGGAGTAGCCGCCAAATCGCCCTGCGATCTGCCCCCAAACGGCGGCCAGTTTGGCTTCCGCCGCTTTGGAATTGGCGTAGGAGGGGAAGTGCCACTCCTCGTGGTGGAGGTTGAGGATGACGTACAGGCCGCTGTCGATGCCGTAATCCACCACCTCCTGCACGCGATCCATCCACGCGGCGTCGATCTCGTACCCGGGGGCGGGCCCGATGTGCCTGTCCCATGTAACCGGCACGCGGAGTGTACGGAACCCGGTATCGGCCACCAGCTTGATCATCTCGGGGGTGGTTGCCGGATTGCCCCAGGCGGTTTCAAACTGGATGGGCGTTCCGGGGCCGGAGCGGGTGGCGTCCAGCGTGTTGCCCAAACTCCAGCCCGCGCCCATCCCGGCGATCAGTTCCTGGGCGGAAACATCCTTGAAACACATCATTCTCGGCCTTTCGTCTTGTTGGCTGTATGCGACGCGCGCGTTCCCGGCCAAGAGCGCCGCCAGCACGGCGATGAGCGCGCACACAAAGATTCCGATTTTTTGCGTCACATGGCTCATTGGGCGCCTTCCTTCGCGGGGATCATTCTTCCTCTTCCTCCTCGGGCAGCTCGCCGTTGTGGAACACGTCCTGTACGTCGTCCATGTCCTCGAGCATGTCCAGCAGCTTGTTGATCTTTTTGAGCAGCTCGGGATCGGTGACGGCGGCGGTGGTTTGCGGAACCATCGCAAGCTCGGCAGACAAAAAGGAAAAGCCCTGGGCCTCCAGCGCCTCGCGCACCGCCGAAAAATCCTGCACGGCGGTGGTTACCTCGTAGCAGTCCTCCAGCGCTTCCATGTCGGAAGCGCCCGCGTCCAGCGCGGCCATCAGCACCTCGTCCTCGTCCATGCCCGGCCGGGGCTCCAGCACGATCATGCCCACGCTGTCAAACAGGTAGGACACACAGCCGGTGGTGCCCAGGGCGCCGCCGTTTTTATCGAACACATGGCGCACCTCGGCGGCGGCGCGCTTGCGGTTGTCGGTCACGATATCCACGATCACGGCGATGCCGCCGGGGGCGTACCCCTCGTACTGAATGTGCTCGTAGGTTACGTTGCCCAGCTCGCCCGCCGCCTTTTTGATGGAGCGGGTGATGGTGTCGTTGGGCATGTTGCTGGCCTTGGCCTTGGCGATCACGTCGCGCAGC
>Ga0123353_10002082_pt1 | contig 24726 bp, 18 predicted proteins | sample TergutLab28metaG_3_FD_92763 | JGI IMG/M metagenome (GOLD analysis project Ga0123353, IMG submission 92763) | Labiotermes labralis P3 segment gut microbial communities from Petit-Saut dam, French Guiana - Lab288 P3 | ecosystem: Host-associated > Arthropoda: Insects > Digestive system > Gut ...
CATATTGGGGTGTAGCCAAGGGGTAAGGCAACGGACTTTGACTCCGTCAGCGTGCGTTCAAATCGCGCCACCCCAGCCACGTCGCGGCGGACTGCGCTTTGCGCGCAACCTCAAAAAGCGTAATGTTTTGAGATTGCTGACATCGCTCCGTCGCCGCTCCTTTCCGCAAAAGGGCCCGGCAAGTCGAAAGGCTTCGCTTATAAATGCGCTCCCGCCTTTCTTGATTGCCTACCACCCTTTTGCGGGATACGCGCCTGCAGGCGCGTTCTGTAAACCGGAATCTGGAATCTGGAATCTGGTATCTGGAATCTGGAATCTGGAATCTGGAATCTGGAATCTGGAATCTGGAATCTGGCATCTGGAATCTGCCAAAGGCCCCACATGACCCGTTAGCTCAGCCGGTAGAGCACTTGACTTTTAATCAAGGTGTCCGGAGTTCGAATCTCCGACGGGTCACCAAAAAATGCCCCTCCGGGGGCAATGACAAATGAAGAATGATAGATTTTGAATGATGAATAGTGGAACTGTTCCGACGGCATTTTTTGTATTTATCATTTATCACTTATCATTTTTCATTCATCATTTACAGGACGGGAACAAGCAACCATGACGGTCAAAGCCAAAACCGAATACACAGAAGAGCTGCTTTTGAAATTTGCCAAATTCAGCGTTGTAAGGCAACCAAAGCAAATCGCGGTCTATATTATTTGCGAGTTGGTCATGCTTGCGCTGGCCGGTTTTTATGCTTACCTGACATGGATCGTCGGCAGTGTCAGCATTGTTATTGCAGTCATTTTCGTGGTGACAATCCCGTTCATTATTCCGTTCATTCTTTTGCACGCGCCGCATAGGTCAGTCAAAATGAACAAGCGTTTGTTTGGCGCAGTGAACGACTATATGTTCTCCGATGATGAAATCATCATTGAATCAACCATGCGGGCAGCCACAGGGCAGTCAACGGCAAGCTATCAGCTGTTTGACAAGGTCTATGAAACAAAGGAAATGTTCTTTTTCTATATTTCAAAGGCACAAGCCTATTTTATGAATAAGTCCGACATCACCGAGGGAACGGTATCGGATTTGCAGGAACTTCTCCGCAAAAACCTGCCCGCGAAGAAGTATATTGTCAGAGGAAAAACTTAAAAAGCCATGCTTACAATCAACAGAATGAAACGGGATATCGGCCCGATTGCAAAAAAATACGATATCAGAAAGATTGAACTGTTTGGATCTTATGCAAGCGAGACGCAAACCGAGCATTCGGATGCTGACTTTTTGGTTGAGTTTACTGCGGATGTTCCCTCAATTTTCAAGGTAATGGGTTTCAAAGCGGAAGTGGAAAAAGCGTTGGAAATACCGGTCGATATTGTGACCCTGCCGCTTGTCCGCCCCGGCAAAATGCGTATCGAAAAGGCGGTAACCATTTATGAGGCGGGATGACACGCAGATAGAACGCATTACGTCTGAGCTTGACTTTATTAAAAACAGCACTCGGAATGTTGCCAAAGGCGACTTTTTGAGCAACGACCTGTTGCAACACGCTATCATGATGTCGCTTATTTCAATCGGCGAATGCGCAAACCGCCTGTCAGACGCATTCAAAGAAAAGCATAGCCAAGTGGAATGGGCACAAATTGTGGCGGTCCGAAATATTGCGGCCCATGGCTATTGGCAGTTGAATATGGAGCAGGTATGGCAGGCTTTGGCGGAAGATATACCGGCGCTAAAGAGTTTTGTGGATAGCCTATAGACCTTTTCAGGTTTTTGTGCTAAAATCGGGATCATGCGGACGTGGCGGAATTGGCAGACGCGCTGGATTTAGGTTCCAGTGCCGCAAGGCGTATGGGTTCAAGTCCCTTCGTCCGCACCAAGTTTTGAGGGCAACACAAAATCTACAGAGGAGTAGAGTGACATGAATAGGCAATGCGAAAGATGCAATAGTGGCTCAATCCAAAAGGGCAGGCTGGTTCATTCACTTGCCGGAGTCGTTTTTCTAACTGCACAGGAAATAGGAAATCCAAAATTCTTAAAGAAGAGTTTTAGAGAAGGGCTTGTTGCAACATATAAATGTAATAGTTGCGAGAAAGTGTTTGGATTAGAACTGGAGAACTTCAATAAGCAAGAGCAATGTATTGTTAATAATCCCTTGCAGGTATAGTGTAGTGGTAACACATTAGCCTTCCAAGCTGAGATCACGGGTTCGAACCCCGTTACCTGCTCCAAAAAACGCCGCGGTTGCGGCGTTTTTTGTACTCTTCACTTTTCACTTTTCACTCCGGCGGGAGCACCGGGGTCCCCGACAAGCCCGCAGGCTTGTTGGGGTGGATAAAGCCCCCGCCCTACTGGAATCTGGAATCTGGGAACTGGAATCTGAAAAAACCTACAGGTTTTTCAAAACACCCGTCTCCTCGTTAAACGCGTTGATCAGCGCGTCGACCTCGTCCTTCTGGTCGTGGATATTCTTCCAGTAGTTCCTGTCATACCACTGCGCGTTCAGCTCGGCCAGCTCGCGGCCCTGCTGTTCGATCCAGGTGTAATACTTCAGGTTATGAATGCGCTTGCGGCTCTCATAGGTCAGCTCCAGCATATTGTCGGTGCGAATGCCGCGCATATGCTCCCAGTAGACCGCAGCGGCCTTAAGCGGCGAGTAGGGACCCTCCGCCTCGGCCAGCTCCTCGACGCGGCTGCCGTACATCGCGGCCGAGTCCGTCGCCACCGTCGCCAGAATGTCGTTCTCCGTCAGCTCGTAGTACTTCGCCATCTTCACGCAGCAGAGCACGTTCGCGATGCCCGAGATACCCAGCAGCGACAGTTTCTCCACAAAGTCCGCCGGCACGCCGATCTCCTCGATCAGATACTTCTGGCCGATCGAGTCGCTGAACAGGCGAATGAGCTGCTGGCTGTCCTCGTCGTCGATGTCCACTACGATGTCCGTATTCTTCACATTATGCACCCAGGGCACATGCTTGTCGCCGATACCCTCGATCCGGTGGCCGCCGAACCCGTTGTCTAAAAGCGTCGGGCACTGCAGCGCCTCGCCCACGCCCAGCTTGGCGGTGGGGTAGCGTTCCTTGAGATAATCGCCCGCGCTCATGGTCCCGCCCGAACCGGACAGGAAACACGCGCCGGCAAAGTTGCCGTCCTTGCCGCGAATGGATTCCACCGCGTCATAGATCGCGCGGCCTGTGACCTGATAATGCCACAGCGGGTTGCCCATCTCCTCGAACTGGTTGAAGATCAAACACTCCGGACGCGTCCGGCGCAGCTCCCAAACCTTGTCGAAAATCTCTTTCACGTCCGACTCGCAGCCCGGCGTGGCAATGACCTCGCCCGCAACGCTGTTTAACCACTCAAAGCGCTCACGGCTCATTTCGGCGGGCAGGATGGCGATCGAATCGCAGGACAGCAGCTTGGAGTTAAACGCGCCGCCACGGCAATAGTTGCCCGTGCTGGGCCAAACGGCCTTGTGGTAGCTGGGGTCGAACTGACCCGTCACCAAACGCGGCACCAGGCAGGCAAAGCTCGCGCCGACCTTATGGCAGCCGGTGGGGAACCACTTGCCCGTCAGCACGATAATGCGCGCCTTTACGCCGGTCAAAACGGACGGAATCTCAATAAAATTCACATCGCCGAACTTGCCGTCGCCGCCCTTTTCCACGGGATTGTTGCGCCAGGAAATGCGGAACAGGTTGAGCGGGTTAAAATCCCACAGTCCCACGCCGGCCAGCTTGTCCTTGATCTTCTCCGGAATCAGATCCGGATTCTGCATCTGCGCGATGGTGGGAATGGCGATCCCGTGCTCCTTTGCGCACGCAATCGCATTGTCCAAGCCCTTTTGGTTGATGGTTAAGTCGATCATATGAAAAACCCCTTTACATTTTTTTGCACCATAAGCATACACGCTTTAACCGCGTTTGTAAACCTTAAAAAAGACTTATCAGCAAATATCACGTATCACGCCGTTCTGTGGAACAAGAAACGTATCCAACATAAACTTTGCGCCAAGCTGAAAGCCCTCGATAAACCGATTCAGCTCATTGAAAGCAGACACTTCACCTTGCGCGTTCATGAGCTGCGAAAACAAATGCTGCTCCTTCTCAGCTGAGGGAATACCACACAAAAAAGCTGCCAGTCTCTCCTCATTGGCTCCAATGATCCCCACAAACTTTGCGTATTCGGAATCTCTGTCATAGCACTTTGAAGTGGGATGGACGTTGCCATAATACAATTCCTCTAAAATATTTTCGTAATGCATAAAATTTTACACCTCTCATTCTTGGATATACACATATCGATTGCAGATAGATAATACATTACAATTGCGAGCGTGTCAATACCCTATTTGATTATATTTATAATTTCTTTGTTGACAAAACTAATCAAATTCGGCACTCTGATACTATAATACATATGAGGAGAGTTCAGATGTCAGTTTCAAGCAAAATTAAAGCCCTTATCAACTTGAAGGGCATAGATCATGCAGGTCTTGCCAAACGCTTGGGAATTAGCAGCCAAGCTCTAAGCAACAAGCTGCACAGACAAAGCTTTACTGTTGCAGATCTCATAAAAATATCTGCTTGTTTAGATTGCGATTTGGCGTTTATTGTTGATGATATGCAAAGAATATATCTGACGGAAGATGATATAAAACAAAGCAAGCAGTCGTGAAATTCAAAAGATAGGAGAAAAAAGTATGAGTTGGCAAGATCTACAATGGCAGGAGTCCATGCGCATTCGCGTGAACATCAACGGCATGATGAGCGAGCAGATGGGGGAGTGGGGCCTTACAAAAGAAGAACTGCTGGCCCTGCCGCTCGAATCCGCCGCGCAAGGCATGATTGACAAGCGCGATCAGATGAAGTGGCGGGAGTTGCCCTATAACCAGGACGAGATCGTGGCGGATATTTTGGCCACCGCTGCGGAGATTCAGGCGCGCTTTGAAAATTTCGTGGTGCTGGGTATCGGCGGCAGTGCGCTGGGCCCCATCGCCGTGCACCAGGCCCTGCGCCACCTGCATTACAACGACCTGCCCGCCGAAAAACGCGGCGGTCCGCGTCTCTACATCGAGGACAATGTGGACCCCGAGCGCATGGCCGCGCTGCTTGACGTGATCGACGTGGAAAAGACCATGTTCAACGTCATCACCAAGTCCGGCTCCACCTCGGAGACCATGTCCCAGCTGCTGATCATCACCGACATTCTGCGCGGCAAACTGGGGCAGGACATCTCCTCGCACATCATAGCCACGACCGACAAAGAGAAGGGCAACCTGATCAAGATCGCGCGCCGCGAGGGCTGGAAAACTTTCTATGTGCCGGACGGCGTGGGCGGGCGGTTTTCACAGCTCTGTCCGGTGGGCCTGTTGGCTGCCGCCGTCTGCGGTATTGATATTCGGGATATGCTCGCGGGCGCGGCCTATATGGACAAACTCTCCGCCGAACCCGACATCTTCAAAAACCCCGCTTATCTGCTGGCCGCCGTGCAGGTGGCCGCGATGGAAAAGGGCTGCAATATCCATGTGCTCATGCCCTACGCGGACAGCCTGCGCTTTTTCTCGGACTGGTACGCGCAGCTCTGGGCGGAGTCGCTGGGCAAGCAGTGGGACAACGACGGCAATCTGATCCACGCAGGACAGACGCCCGTCAAGGCCCTGGGCGTGACCGACCAGCACTCGCAGGTCCAGCTCTACACCGAGGGCCCCTTCGACAAGGTCGTCACCTTCCTGGGCGTGGAACGCTACCGCGTGACGACGCCGATCCCCGACGGCTATCTTGATATCCCCGACGTCTCCTTCCTCTGCGGGCACACGCAAAACGAGCTGATCGCTGCCGAGCAGCGGGCGACGGAGTACGCCATCGCCAAGAGCGGACACCTCATCAACACGATCACCCTGCCCGAGGTCAACGCCTTCACCGTCGGCCAGCTGCTATACCTGTTCGAGGTCATGACCGCCTTCGCGGGCGAACTATTGAATCTCAACGCCTTCGATCAGCCGGGCGTGGAAGAGGGCAAGAACGCGACCTATGCCCTGCTGGGCAAGCCGGGCTTTGACGAAAAGCGCGCCGAGCTGGAATCCGCGCCGCCCGATCTCGACCGTTACATAGTGTAATTCAAGAGGAAAGAGGAAAGTGGAAAGTGGAAAGTTAAGGAGGGTTTTCTCCGAAAACCTTTTCATTTGAAAGAAAACACGTTGGGTTTTCTTCCTTCGCTCCACTCTTAACACTAACCTGAGGTACCTATGCCCAAAAACCGCGCCAAGATAGACATTCTCTCAACCGTCATTGTGGTGGCGCTGCTTTTGTTCGGTCTGCTGATCTTGCTCAACATCTTCGCGGACCGCTTTGACGGCACGGAGACGACCTTCGCGAAGTTCTGGGACCGCTTAAACTTCGAGTATTTCAACCGGCAGCTGGGCAATATCTTGCTTTCGCTGGTTGTCGCCATTCCCATCGCCACATTAAACTACACCAGATACAAGCCCTTTCTGAAAGGCGTTTACTTCGGCGCCTGCCTGCTGCTGGCGCTGGTTCTTTTGATCGGCGAGAACACGCGCGGCATGGTCGGCTGGTTTACGCTGGGCACGCGCACGTTTCAGCCCTCCGAGATCGCCAAAATCGCCTTGATCGGCATTCTCTCCAAATCGGCGGCCCAGGCGGTGGAAAAACGCGGCAAGCTCGTCCGTTTTGGCGACTTTCTCAAGCTCCTGCTGTATTTTCTGTTGCCCTTTGTGCTGGTGCTGTTGCAGCCCGACCTCGGTACCGCAGTGGTCTATGTCGTCATCTTTGCCGCCATTTTGTTTGCCGCGCAGATCGACTGGAAGTATATTTTAGGCGGCGGCATTCTCGCGGTGGCAGGCGCGCCCTTTATTTACATGGTCTTAAGCCCCGCGCAAAAGGCGCGCATTCTGGTCTTTCTCGACCCCACGCTGGACCTGTTGGGCGACGGCCACAATGTCGCGCGCGCCAAGGAAATCATCGCCTCGGGCGGCATTTGGGGCAAGGGCCTGTTCCAGCCCGGCACGCTGTCCCAAACGGGTTATGTGCCGGAGCGCCATACGGACTTTATCTTCACAGGCATTGTGGAGGCGGTCGGCCTGGTCGGCGGCCTGGCGGTGATCGCCGCCTTCTTCGTCCTGCTGATCCGCTGGATACTGATCGCGCGCAACGTAAAGGACCCCTTCGGCCGCTGTATGATTGTCGGCTGCGTCACATTGCTGGGCACGCATATCTTCGAGAACATCGGCATGAGCCTGGGCGTCATGCCCGTCACGGGTATCCCGCTGCCTTTCATCAGCTACGGCGGCTCCAATATGTTGGCCAGCCTGCTTGCGGCCGGTATTGTAATGAGCGTATACCGCAACACCGGTGGGCAGTATGCAGTGGGCAGTGGGCAGTAAAATGGAGCTGCGTTTTCTCACCCACGACGATATCCCGCAAGCTGCCGCGCTTTGGCAGGAGCGGTTCGGGGATTCCGACGCCTTCATTGCATGGTTCTTTGAGAATCGTTTTCTTCCGGAACATTCTTTTGGTTTGTTTGAGAAGGACGAACTCATTACAATGGCCTATGGCACGCCTGTTTCCATGCGAATGCGGCATACAATTGTGCCCGCTATGTTAATCTCCGGTGTGGCGACGCGAGTCGGCTGGGAGCGACAAGGCCTTATGCGGCGTGTGATGGAAACCATGCTGGACCATGCGTGCGAGATCGGCTGTGTCGCGGCCCTGCTCAAACCCGCCGTGCAGGGCACCTATGACGCGCTGGGCTTTGCCGCCTGCTCGGAGAACAAAATCTGGCAGGGCAGGGCGGAGGGGGAGCCCACACTGCCCGCCGTGAATATGTGGCGAGAGCAAGCCCCCGCCCTACTGGCGTGTTATCAGAGAATCATGCGCGCGTATTCCACAAGCATCGTGCGGGACGAAACCGCCTTTGCCCGCAAACTTGCGGAGAATGCCTCAGACGACGGACATATAATAACCGTAGGGGCGACCCTTGGTCGTCCGTCAGGTTACGCCCTCTGCCATATGACTGGCGACGACTGCCAAATCACCGAGCTGGTCGCGGACGAGGCGGGCGCAACCGCCATTCTGCAACACCTCAGTGCGCGCTGTACCGGACAGCTCACGGCCAAACTTTTGCCTACAGAAACCATGCCCGGCGAACTTCAGCCGCAAAACGCGCTGACGATTGTGAACGTACCCGCCGCGTTGGACGCTATTTTGGGAGATAATCCGGCTGCAAAGGCCGCCGTCCGATCCCTGCCCATCGGCCGACTTTCTCAGATTCTATGCGGCTTTGCGCCGCTGCCCAATTTTCTGCCCGCCGTGCCCTGTTGTTGTATGGACGAGTATTAGCGATTGACCCCTCGTTGTCATTGGAACCCCTGATTAAATCGTTCGCCGTGTAGATTGGCTATCAGAATAGTCCCAACATAGGAGTTTTTGGCAGGCCGACTGTTCCCCCTCACGATTTAATCAGTGGGCCCCATTCTGAGCGACGCGAAGAATCCAAATCGACTGGCGAACTTTCGTACGCCAAATATCACAATGACGCAATAATTTTACAATTGTAAACACAAAAAGTATTTGAAATCATATTTTATATATGGTACAATATTATAATGTAAAATCCCATGATTATGAGGTGCGATATTTATGAGTATGCGTAAAAAAACAATTGCCTGGTTGTTGGCCCTGATCCTGCTGGCCGCCTTCGTTCCGGCGCAGCTGAGTTTCGCCGCCACGCCACCCTTGGGCCAGACCGGCACCGGTGAGGGCGTCTACATTGTGGAGTATTACGGCCACGGCAACAGCACCTCGGCCAACGCCTACAAAAACGGCTATATTCTGCTATACAACAGCTCGTCTGTTAAGGTGGATTTCAATAACACTTGGTCCATTCAGTATATGGCGGCAACAGCGGTTGCCGCGACTGCGCCCAATACGGTCCTTTTGCCCGGCTCCATTGAAGCGGGCGGCTACTATTTGATTACAACGAGCGAAGGCACCAACCCGCCGCGCGAACTGCCTCTGGTCTCCGGCGTGGATATCCCCGGCACCTCCTGCACCATCAGTGTTCAGTCCGGTACGACCGGACTCAAAATTGCGCTGGTCAAGAGCGCGGCATCGCTTACCGCTCTCACAAACACCAATATACTGACAAACGCGAATATTGTTGACTTTGTCGGAAATACCCAGACAAGCGGCGCCGGCATCCTGCACCTCGGCAGCGGTCAAGCCCCCACAGGCACGGCAACACAGCCGGTCACACGTGTACAAACAGCCGGTGTCTTTTCAACCGAATGGGATAACGGCCTTGACTGGACAACACCCGGTTCGGGAGCCTATCCCGTTCTCCATGAGCTTGCGCTGTTATACGGCAAGGTTGACGGCAATATAGCCACCTGGAACTTCAAGAGCGGGTTTGCCCTTACGGATCCCGGCGAGTCCTTGAATATCAATCAAAATCGGCCAATCAGCTTGGAAGCGCCTCGCTCCGGGTCGGTCATGGGAGGCAGCAGCAATCCCAGATACGGCGGCACCGGCTGGCACTATGAGGGCAAGACCACGGACGCCGACAAAGGATTCTATTTCTCCTTCTACACCACCGGTTACAAGCAAATCGCCATCTCCTTTGAGGCTGAAAATTCCCCCACGGGTCCCAGATATCTGCAGGCGCAGGTAAAGGTCGGCGGAACTTGGACGGACGTTCCCGGGGCCCTGCTTGATGTCTGTGACGCGAATGGCAGCGTGCTGACCAAGACCATGATCAATCTGCCGTCGGCTTGGAATAGCGGTGTACCCGTCGAGATGCGTATCATCCGCGTGGCAACTGCGGCCAGAGACGGCAGGACCATTCCTGCCGGCGGCTCCTGTTACATTAAAGACCTGAAGATTACCGGTCGAAAAATGTGGCCGCTCGAAGTGCTTGGCGCCGCGCCGGGCGTGATTACAGCGGACCTGGATCCCCTGGACGGCCCGGTGCCGCAGGGCACGCAGGTGACGCTGACCTGCTCCACGCCGGCCGCAAAGATTTGCTATAAGGTCGGGCCGCGCGATTATGTGATCGCGGATAACCCTGTCACGCTGACCCTCTATAACAACATGACAATTACCGCCCACGGGTTTATCGAGGGCAACGGAAATTACAACGGCGATACCGCCAGGTTCCAATACACCATCGACAATGTGACGGAGCCGCCGACCTGGACCCCCAACGGCACAGGCCCCGTGGTGATTGAAGAGGTCTACGGCCACGGCGGAAACAAGGGCTCGGTATACTTAAATCCCTTTGTCGTGCTCCGCAATATCTCCGATTCGCCGGTCAACTTGAGCGGCTGGTCGCTTATGGTCGCCAGCTCCAAGGGCACATTCACAAGCACGGCGAGCAATTGCTACACCTTCGGCGGCGTGACCATTCGACCCAACGGCTATTTGCTCGTGCGCCTCAAGCATACCGGCGGTGTGGAACAACAGCTCGGAACCTTTGAATTGGAAGACTTTGATGTCAACGCGGAAAATGTGACAATCGGCAGCGGCAGCGGCAAAGTCGCGCTGGTCAAAAACGCTTCTACTTGCAGCGGCTCCAACGATCCGAACCTGGTCGATTTGGTGGGATGGGGCGGCGCCAACGATTATTTGGGCAACGGCACGGCGCCCGGCACCTCACGCGATACCAACGGCAAAATCGCCAACAACGATGTAACGAACGGGATCATGCGCGCCAAATCTGCCATTGGCGACGGCGAAATAGACCTTTACAGCGGCTCCTATACGGGCGACAACGCAGAGGACTTCATCTTCACCTGGCCCAAGCCGCGCAATAAATATTCCGCGGGCAGTCCGGCGGAAGAAGTTCTGCCCGTCACCTGCGCGCAGGGTAATGTTCTGATGACGGGTACGTCACTGGTGCTTGACTGTGAAACGCCGGATGTGGAGATTTGGTATAGCGTCAACACCAACCTGAACAACGCCCATGCCTTCGGTCCCTATCAGCTGTATACGGGCCCGATCAATACAGCAGCTTGGGGCGGCGTGAGCATTCGCGCCTATGCCAGCAAAGAGATTGGCGGCAACGAGATCCGCAGCGAGCGTATGCAGCGCAGTTTCGCGTTCGTCGCGCCGGGCGGCACCTATTCTGTCTGGCACGCGCGCTGGCTGATCGGGCATACGGTAACGGTGGAGGGCGTTGTCACCTTTATCGAGTCCAACGCCAACGGCTCCGTCATTACCTTTACCATGCAGGACGAGACGGAACTCCGCTGTACCGGGAGCTGTTCTTGTACCTGCCACTCGCGTAATTTCGATTATCAGGACAGCTGCGGCTGCACGTGCACGACCTGTGCCGTTCTCGGCTGCGTTGTCACGCCCGCTGCGGGCATTTCCGTCACCGGCCCGGCAAAGGACTTTGAAGGGATTGCCGTGGGCAAGAAACTCAAAGTGACGGGCGAACGCGTCAATGTGCGCGGTTTGGAGCAGATCCAAAAAGCAAAGATGATCGGCACGTCTACGCTGGTCGGCATGCCGGAGCCCATTGTCGCGACGGCGTCGGAGTTGGTCAATCCCGACACGGCGGAGGCGCTCGAATCCATGTATGTTCAGGTTAAAAACGCGCGCATGGACACCATTCGCTACGACCCGGGTTACGGTGGCACGCCGCCGGCTACGGGCATTATCGACAATACGGGCGCGGTAAACATTCACTATATTCCGATTCTGGATACGGATAAGGTCGACAAGGGCGATATCGTAAACGTCCTGGGTGTGCTCTCGCAGTACGCGTCGGACCGCGTTGTCCTGCGTGACGGTTATTTCCTGCGCGTCTACGAGGCGGACTGGATTACACGCGTGGAGCGTCCGGTCGTCCCACTCAACGAATGGACGTTGGCCGCCTGGAACCAGGGCGCCGGCAAGGGCAAGCAAATGCTGGCCAGCGACGGCGAGTACAGCTGGTGCTCCGTCGTGACCAACGGCGACGCGAAGGGAGCTTCCTACGAGTTTAAGGCGAGCAAATCATCCATCGTATCCGACAACTGGGACAAGGCGGGCCGCTATGTCCAGTTCGAGCTTTGCACGAAGGGCTTCACCGACATCAAGCTCTCCGCCATGCTGCGCTCCTCCGGCGCGGGTCCGCGCAATTTCTATATGCAATACTCTCTAAACGGCGTGGACTTCTTCGAGATTCCCGAGAGCGTATTCGAACTCAACTACAACGCGTTAAACGACGTGCTCATGCAGCGGCTCTACCGCTTTGAACTGCCGGAGATTATGCAGGATCAGGATGTCGTATTCCTGCGCTGGGTCCTGGCCGACGGCAACCGCGCGGACGGCACGGGCAAGATCGCGTCGGGCGGCAACTTCAACTTCACCGGCGTGAAGTTCACCGGCATGGAAAAAGTCGGTCTGACTGTCGAGGCGACCCCGCCGGCGAGCGCCGTGCCGCTTGACCAATTGGTTACGCTCGCGGCGATCCAAAAAGCGCCTTTTACGGCGGATAAAATCTACTACCGCCAATACATTGCGCCGGAGGGTGAGGATGTGGATCCCATCCACCGCGGCAAGGACGACTTTATCGAGTATACCGGCGCGCCCATCGTGCTGGACAATCTGCCCTATGTGCTGCAGGCCTATGTGTCCGGCACGGACGGCGGCGGGTTCCCTGTCGATGGCCGTATCTGCACCTTCTACTACGAACAGGCCAAGTGCGGCGCGGTGCGCTCCACCTCCTATTCGGGCGCGCTGCGGGCCAACAGAGATGTCACTCTGTCCAGTGTTACCGAGGGCGCGACCATTCACGCGACAGTTATCCGCAACTACGGTATGCCTAACGAAAGCGCGCCGGAGCTGCTCACGGGAGAAGGAAAGCTGACCTTGCGTTTTGCGGAGGAGGAATTCCCTGTTCAGGTTGTGGCGCAAGCAACGAAAGATAAGTACCTGCCGAGCGAAGTGCTGACCCTCGACTTTACCCTGCGCGTAACCGGCGGCGAGAAACACTACTTCGGCCAGATCCACAGCCATACCGCCCTGTCGGACGGCACCGGCTCGATTGAGGACGCCTTCAATTACGCGAAGAACACGGCCAAGCAGATCGACTTTTTGATCGTGACCGACCACAGCCATTACTTTGACACCAGCGCCAACCTTGGCACGCTGGACGGGAAGAACACGGGCGCGCCCTTCTCCTATATGAACAGCGAGAATGAACTGGTAACGACCACCAAGTGGGATTACGCGCACGCGGCGGCGAAGGCGGCCACCGAATCGAGCTATGTGCCGGCAGTCGGAACAACGCCCGGTCACTATACCTTTGTTGCCGATTACGGCTATGAAATGACCTGGGCCGGACAGTACGGCCATATCAACACCTACGCGACAGAGGGGTTCCTCTCCCGAAACGACCCGAAATATACCATCTCGGGCGGACAGGGCCTGCGCAACTACTATAATTCGCTGGCCGAATTCCCGCAGTCCATCTCCATGTTCAACCACCCGGGCAGCACCTTCGGCACTTTCGACGACTTTGCCTACTATACGGAAACCTATGACGAGGTGATGCAGTTGATCGAAGTCGGCAACGGCGCGGGCGCGGTACGCAGCAGCGCGCACTGGCCCAGCTATGACCAATACACCCGCGCACTGGATAAGGGCTGGCATTTGGCACCCGCCAACAACCAGGACAATCACCAGGGCAAGTGGGGCGACGCCAACACGGCGCGCAACGTCATCTGGACCAACGACTTCACCAAGAACGGCGTCCTGCAGGCCATGCGCGAACGCTGTTTCTACGCGACCGAGGATAATAATCTCGAGATCACCTACACCATCAACGGCGAACCGATGGGAACCATCTTCGACTCCAAACCGGAAGGAACCTTAAAGTTCCATGTAACCGTGTACGATCCGGATCCGGCGGACCGCAATTTCAAAATGTCGGTCATCGCAAACAACGGCAGAGAGGTTTACTCCAGGTCGGGCGTTGTGCCGCCGTCTACCGACAGAACGCCGGCGGTGTTCGAGTTCGAATTGCCGTCGACCTATTCCTACTACTACGTCCGCATCGACCAGGCCGACAACGACATTGCGGTCACCGCGCCGATCTGGGTCGGCAAAGTCTTAAAGATCGACGCCTCTCTGACCACAACGACCAAGCTGCCTGTGGTAGGCGAGAACATGAACCTTAAGACAGTGATCTCAAACAACGAGCCGCAGAACTTCATCGCGACCAGAATCTCCTACTATGTGAACGGCACGCAGATTCAGTCGACACCTGTCTCCTGGACCATCTCGCCGAACGGCGGCAGCAGAGAGGACAACATAGTCTACAAGCCGACCTACTCCGGCAAGCTGGAACTCAAAGTGATCGTGGAGGGCAGGATGCAGGACGGCACGGCCTGCGAGGCCTCGGGCATTCTGCTTGTCAACGCGTTAGATCCCGCCGATGTCTTAAACGTCGCGCTGGACGCCTCGCACAGCAACTACTATGTCACGGGCGCGAACGCGAATAAATACAAGCAGCTGGAACGGCTTGTCGATAACTTCAACGGTCGTTTAACGCTGATCACAGGCGGTATCACGGAGGCCAAGCTGGCCGGCATCAATCTGCTGATACTGACCGCACCGGGAGGCAGTAGCACCTTCGATGGAGATGAACTTACGGCAATTGCTAATTATGCAAAGGCGGGCGGCAATATTGCCGTCATGGGCAAGGGCGACGAAAACGAAAGCGCCACCAGCGCAAACAACAAGCTAAACGGCGTGCTGGAAAAGGTCCTTGGAAAGGACATGGGTTCGCGCTTGCGTGAGGACACCATCATTGACCTGACATACGCGCAGAAAAAATCCTTTGAGGTCAGCCTCTTTGGCGACGACAGCTTCTCCTACACCACGCGTTTCTCGCAGGCGGATAAGGAAAAGAACGACATCCACTATCTGTTCAGCGCGCGTTTCCTGGCGGAGGCGAAAGACGAGAGCACCGGTGTCTTTGACCACTTCTCGGGCTCCTCGGTCGATGCGGCAGCAGGCGCGACGAAACTCGTCGCCGGCACGAGCGCAACAAAAGGCATCAAGTTTACCAACCTCAACACGACAGCGCCCTACCTGCCAAAATCAAGCAGCGGTCCCTTCACGGCAGAGGGAGACAAGGCCACATACGTCAGCGTGGAGAAGATCGCAAACGGCGGCGGCTGGTTGCTTATTTCGGGCTCGGTATTCTGGAACGACGACCGTGTTGCCGCGCCGGAGAGCAGCCATACGGACTGGGGCGTCAACTACTTCCTGACCCGCAATATGATTACGTCCGCCATGAAGCTGACCTCGATCGCCGATGTGCGCACGGCCGCCAACGCCGCGACCAGATGGTTCGCCATTGAGGGCACTGTCACGACCAACGCCGAGGCCTTTGACCGCAACACCGCGTTCTTCGACAGTATTTATGTGCAGGACGACACGGGCGGCATCAACCTCTTTCCGGTCAGCGGCAACGTCAGTATCGGGGAACGTGTTTGGGTCTGCGGCTTTACGGGCGCGTACCAGGGCGACAACCAGATGAACGACGTGCAGCTGCACATCCAGGATTCCAAGCAGAACCCGCTCTTCCTCAAAGACACGGCAAAGAACCCTGATGTGCGGTCCGCCAGATACGTGACCACGCAGCGCTCCATGTGGAAGGAAAACCAGGGCTGGCTGGTCTATATCGAAGGCGAGGTCACGGAGGTCGTTCTAAACGAAGGCGTCGTGGAACTCATCTATGTCACCGACAAAAGCGGCGTCAGCCGTGTGTTCCTGGACGGTTACATCTATTGCGACTGCCCGGGCTGCGCGAAGAACGCGACAGGGCATGACCTGACCTGGGTCAAGAAGGGCAGTATCGTGCGCGTGATCGGTATCGCCTCCACGGGTATGCATCCCGGACCGGATGGATCGGATATCATACTTCCGCGCTTGCGTATCCGCAACAGGGCGGAGATCATCAAAATCGACAGCTACAAGCCCAATGATCCCGAACCAGAACTCATCGACAAGCTGCGCGGCGACGCGAACTGCGACGGGAGAGTCAACGCGGCCGACGCGGCGGCGATCCTGCGGCATCTTGTGCAGCTGAAATTGCTCACCGAGCAAGGGGAAATCAACGCCCTGGTCACGGATATCGTGCCACCGTACAACACAAAGGTGTCCGCAGCGGACGCGGCGCGCATTCTGCGTTTCCTTGTCCAGCTGATCCCGCCGCCCCTGTAAATTGGTTACAGGTTATAGGTTATAAGTCACAAGAAAAGAGCCGGATTTGCCGGCTCTTTCGCTATTACGGTTTTATTTATAATACTTTCGCGAGAAAGTCCCGCAGACGCGGGTGTTTGGGATTTGAGAAGAACTCCTCCGGCGGGGCCTGTTCTAAAATCTCTCCCTCGTCCATAAACAGAACGCGCGTGCCGACCTCCTTGGCAAACCCCATCTCGTGCGTGACCACGACCATCGTCATGCCCTCCCGCGCCAGCTCCTTCATCACGTCCAGCACCTCGCCGACCATCTCGGGGTCCAAAGCGGAGGTGGGCTCGTCAAAGAGCATGACGTCGGGGTTCATCGCCAGCGCGCGGACGATCGCCACGCGCTGCTGCTGCCCGCCGGAGAGCTTGCGCGGGAAAACGTCCGCCTTGTCGGCCAGGCCAATGCGGGTCAGCAGCCGCATTGCATTCTCATCGGCCTCTTCCGCCGTCTGCAAACCCAATGTGGTGGGGGCGAGCGTGATGTTGCGCCGCACCGTCAAGTGCGGAAAGAGATTAAACTGCTGGAATACCATGCCCATCTTCTGACGCAGGCGGTTGCAGTCCGTCTTGGGATCGGTGAGATCCTGCCCCTCAAAGAAAATCTGGCCGGAAGTGGGTTGCTCCAGCAGATTCAAACAGCGCAAAAAGGTAGACTTGCCCGAGCCGGACGGCCCGACGACCACGACCTTCTCACCGGTATGGATCTCTTCGTTGATGTCCCGCAGCACCTGCAGCTCGCCGAAGGATTTGCAGAGGTTACTAGCGACGATCACTTTGCGACAACCTCCTCTCTATCCCTTTGAGCAATCGGGTCAGCCCCAGCACCATGGCCAGGTAAATCGCTGCCGAAACCAGCAGCGGTGAAAAGTTGGGTACGCGTGTGCGGATTAGATCGCCGGCCTTGGTCACATCCACAACCGAGATCCAGCCGGCAACGGAGGTCTCCTTCAAAAGCGAGATAAATTCGTTAAACAAGGCGGGCAGGATGTTTTTCACAGCCTGGGGCAGGACAATCAAGCGCATGGTCTGTGCGCTGCTCAAGCCCAGCGAACGCCCCGCCTCAACCTGACCGCGATCAATGGACAGAATGCCCGCGCGAATAATCTCCGACACATAGGCACCCGAGTTCAGGCCAAAGGCAAGGGCGGCTACATAGATTGCCATATGAAATGGCGCGGCGGCAAACACGATGAAAAAGATGATCAGCAGCTGCAAGACCATCGGTGTGCCGCGAATGATGGTGGTGTAAAAATTGGCAAACCAATTCAGTATGCGCAGCCAGCCCTTGGGTTTCTCTCCGCTGCTTGCGTGCACCACCTTCACCACAGCGATAAGCAGACCGATAGCAACGCCGATGAGGCAGGCGACAGCGGCCATGAGCAGGGTATTCCCGATACCCTGCACATAGAATCGCCAGCGCCCCGCCTCGATTACCGTCTTATAAATCTCTTGCCATATCGGCGCAAAAATCGCAGTTGACAACCAGTGCCAGACGGCCTCCCAAAGGGATGTCAGCCAAGCCACAGGTTTTTATCCCAGATGTTTCAATGTATACTCGTCGATTTTGCCTGCGTCAAGCAGCCGCTGCATGACTCGGTTGATGACTGCCAGCAGCTCCGTGTTGCCCTTGTTCACGCAGAAAGCATAGCTGTCGGTGAATAGCTCCTCGTCCAAAATGACCAGCCCCTCATTTAAGCGGACCAGCTCCAAAGCGGGCAGCACATCCATTACGATGGCGTCCACGCGGCCCGTGCGCAGGTGGTTGACTGCCTCAAAGTATTTCTTGCAGGGCAGAACGGTTAAGTCGTCGATTTCATCCGCCGCGTAAAAGTGCGCCACAGTACCTTCCTGCGCCGCGACAATCTTGCCAACGAAGTCCGCCGGTCCGGTGTAATCACTGTCCGCCAGCACGACCAGCACTTGCTTGGAAACGGCATACTCAATGGAAAAGTCCACGAGTTCCGCGCGCTCCTCGGTGATGGACATACCCGCCGCGCCGAAATCAGCCTTGCCGGCTCGCACCGCGTCGATGATAACGTCGAACGCCATGTCCGAGATGACGAGCTCTCTGCCCAGTTCTGCGGCGATTTCTCTTGCGATATCCACGTCCACGCCGACAATCTCCGTGCCGTCCAGATACTCATAGGGCGCAAAACCCGCCTCGGTTGCCATGATCAACGGCGTCACAGGCGTATCCGGTGTCTTTGTGCCGCAACCGGCCAGTACGAGCGCCGCCACCAACAGGACGACCAGCACCAAACTTAATTTCTTCATAATAATTCTCCTTTTTGATAAAATACCGTATGATTATACCATATCTATGTTAAAACCGCAATATTATCCTGTAAACGGATCATTGGGTAAAATAATATCGGGCCTTGGCGTGGGCTGACGGTAATCCGGCGGGATCGCGGTGGCGTCCGGATTCGGTGTGGCGCCGGTCTCAGGCGCGTCTCCCTCGGGCGGCGCAGTCTGTGTTGGCTCATCGGGCATGACGATATGGTCCGGCGGATAGGGCGAGACCGTCACGCCGTTTTTGCTGTACAGATAGATGGTAACCGTCTCATGACCCTGCCGCCGCAACATGGCGGCTGTGTCCATAATCGCTGTGTAATGGTTCCGAAAACGCGCGCACTTCATATCCAGGTCCAGCGCGTCGCCCACTTCCACGCGGTGTCCCTCGCGTGTGATCAAAAAGAGTTTCATCGGCTCGGCCACGTCCACGGCCGCGATTCTGCCCAGCAACGCGTATTCGTCCAGCTTGCGCAGCAGCTCCAGCGTTGCCCGCAGCTGGTCGCCCAGCGCGCCGCCGATGTGTTTTTTCTCTTCCGCGCCGGAGACAAGCATACCGTTGACCACGGGCAGTCCGCCCGAAGACGGCGTGTCCGCGCGCAGCACAATGCCCTCGCTGTCAATGATGGCCAGATACTCAAAGTTCGGCCCCCAGCGCACGGCGGCCAGCTCGCGCCGCACGCGCAGCTGGATCTGGACCTGATTGGGGAAGACATACTCCACCGAAGCGGAGAGGTAGGGATCGCTCTCCAAATTCTCCTTCGCCTCATGCAAGTCCACAAAGAGCATATGCTTGCCGGTCGTAAGCCCCGACAGCCGAATGAGCTCCTGTTTGCTATAGTCGCCTGTCTCGCCCACGATATCAATCGCGCTCAACAGAAAAGTAAAGTATCCGATCAGCGCGAAAACCAAAGCGATACCGAACAGAAACCCAATTCCGGCCAGACGCTTGCGCCGTGCCGCTGCCCGCACGCGGCGTTGCTGCTCCCGCTCTCTGGCGTTGGCGCGGTCCCGTTGACCCTGCCGGATCAGGGCCCGCTCCTCCGCCTCCAGCAGCTCACGCTGCTGCTCCGTTTCATGCCGTACGATCAGAGAGGTCGCCTGCGCCGCGTCCTTGCGCCTGCCGTAAACCTCCCGTTTCGCGCGGCGGCGGCCCGACCGGCCCTGTAGCGGTATTCTGCGCCCGAACCGATCGAAGGAAAAGGGCAAAGAATCCTCAATCCCTGTCTCCGCGCGCTCCGCCCCATCCTGCCGATAGGCCTCATGCGGCGCGTCAATATCGCGGTACAGCGCGGCGTCGATGGGCTTGTCCGGCTGAACGATGTCGTCGTCCTCCGCGAAAATATCAATATAGGAGGGCTCCATACGGGGCTTTTTATGCTTTTGTCTCTTTTCCTTTTCCTTCATTATATACCTTATGTTCTTTTAATCTGGGCGCCCAGGGCGGTCAGCGCGTCCTCTATGCGCTCATAACCCCTGTCAATGCGGTCCACGCGCCGCACCCTCGTCTGACCCTCCGCCCGCAGCCCCGCCAACACCAGCGCCGCGCCGCCGCGCAAATCGGACGCCTCCACATCGGCCCCATGCAGACAGGCCACACCGTGTACCGTGGCGGTTCGGTCGCAGATTGCATTGTCGCCGCCCATGCGCCGCAATTCCTCCGCGATCTTAAAACGGTTCTCAAACACGTTCTCGTGGATGCGGCTCTCGCCTTCGGCCACAGAGCATAGGGCCAGCAGCTGCGACTGCATATCCGTGGGAAAACCGGGGTAGGGTTGGGTATCCAATCGGGTCAGGGCTTTGGGCCGGTCCGGCCCGATCAAGCGAATCCCCTCCCGCGACTCCCGTATATCGCAGCCGCTCTCGCGCAACACGTCCAGCACCGCTTTGAGCTGTCCGGTGTTCGCGCCGCGCACCGTGATATCGCCGCGCGTGATCGCGCCTGCAACCAGCCAAGTGCCCGCGACAATGCGGTCCGGCATAACGGGGAAGGACAGCCCGCGACCTGTGCGTCCGCCCTCGATCGCAATGGCCGAGGTCCCCGCACCACTCACTGCAAACCCCCCCGCATTCAAAAACTTTTGCAGCTCGACGACCTCCGGCTCCCGCGCCGCGCCGCTGATCACCGTCCGGCCCCGCGCCGTGCACGCCGCCAGCATGAGATTCTCCGTCGCGCCGACACTCGGATAGGCCAGGTGAACGGTATTGCCGAGCAGCGGTTTGCCCGTGCAGCGCAGCCGCCCGTCGTCTTCGCAAACGGTGGCGTTCAAGCGCTTCAAACCCTCCAGGTGCAGGTCAATGGGCCGGCTCCCGATCGCGCAGCCGCCCGGGTAGGTCACCACCGCCTCGCCAAACCTGCCCAGCACGGGGCCCAACAGAAAGATCGACGAGCGCATCTCACGGCTCAAGGTCTCCGGCAACGCATGGGTATCCGCGTCGGAGGAATCCACCCAAAGCTCATCGCCGAACCACTCGGCCCGCACGCCCAGCGCGCGCAGGATGTCCAGCATGGCAAAGACGTCCAGCAGCTGCGGGCAGCGGTAAAGGCAGATCGGTTCGGGTATCAGCAGGCTGGCCGCCAAAATCGGCAGCGCCGCGTTCTTGGACCCGTGCGCGGTAATCTCCCCGCGCAAGCGCGCCCCGCCCGTGACAATCAGCTCCGGCATACTCCACCCCCAACTACCCCATCTTATGCGGACGGTTGGGGGATTGTTCATTCGTCATTGCGGACTTGGTCCGCAATCTCGACAGAATGTCGCTAAATCTGCAAAACGGTCGTATCCCGCGAGACATTCAAAAGCACGCCGGTCGCGGTCAAAAAAATCAATAGCGACGAGCCTCCCGCCGAGATAAAGGGCAGGGATTGTCCCGTCGTGGGGAGCATTCCCGTCACAACGCCGATGTTAACGAACACCTGCAAGCCGAAGATGATGGAAATCCCGCCCGCCAGCATACTGCCGTATCGGTTGCGGCAGCGCAGGGCGATCAGAATGCCGCGATAGAAGATCCAAAAATAACCCAGCAGCACCGCAACGCCGCCCACAAAGCCAAACTCCTCACAGAGAATGGGGAAGATAAAGTCCGACTCCCCGTAGGTCATGTACAGCAGCTTTTGATAGCTGTTGTTTAGCCCCTTGCCAAACCAGCCGCCCGAGCCCAACGCATAGTAGGACTGCACCAACTGATAGCCAGAGCCTTGCCGGTGCTCTTTCGCGAAAGGAGTAGTAAACGAGGTCAGCCGCTCCAAACGGTAGGGCGCGACGACGGCAAGTATGGCGAAGGCGGCGACGGCAATCGCGGCGATGACCGCCAAATGTTTCAGGTGCGCGTTGCCCAAATACAGCAGGAAGATACCCAGCAAACCGACCAGCACGGCCATCGACATATTGGGCTGCAGCATGATCAGCCCGCAGACCATGCCGATGATCAGCACCAAGGGCATGAGCCCTTTTTTCAGATCGTGCATATCCGCCCTGCGCCGCACCATGAACGAACACATATAGAGCATGAGCCCGAACTTGGCTATCTCACTTGGCTGAACCGATATACCGGCAATCTCAATCCATCGCCTGCCGCCGTTCAGCTCTCTGCCGATACCCGGAATCAAAACCGCACCCAGCAAAAAGAGCGATACCAAAAGCGCCACACCGCTGAACTTCTCGATCACGCGATAGTTGATCCGCGTGAGCAAAAGCATAAGGGCATAGCCGATCACAAGGTAAATGACCTGTCGTTTCAAATAATAATAGCCGTCATAATTCGTATTGCTCGAATGCTGCGCGTAATAATAGCTCGATGAAAACACCATCACCAGCCCGAACGCGCAGAGCAGGCTTACAACGAGCAAGATAGAAAAATCAATATGACCCTGCTTGTACAAAGGTTTTTCCGCGATCGCTTTCTTCTCAGGCATCTAAAACGAATTCACCAATTCCTTGAACACGCGTCCGCGCTGTTCAAAATCCTCAAACATATCCCATGACGCGCAGGCGGGGGAGAGCAGCGCCACATCGCCAGGCTCCGCCAGTTCCCTGGCCAAGCGCACAGCCGTCTCAAAGTCGGGCGCGCGATGGCAGGGCGGCGCGCCCTTGCAAGCCCGCGCCGCGGCAAGAATTTGCTCGGCGGTCTGCCCCAGCACCACGCAGGCCTTGACCTTGCCCGTCATGGCGGCAAAGAGCTCGCCAAAGTCGGCCTTCTTGTCATAACCGCCCAAAATGAGCACCATCGGCGGGTCCATCGCCTCAATGGCGCGGATCGTCGAGGCGGGGTTGGTGCCCTTGCTGTCATTGATATACTCTACGCCCTCCAGCGTACGAACATGCTCGATCCGGTGTTCCACGCCGGGGAAGGTGTTCAGCGCAAACCGCACCGCGTCCGGCGAGACTTTCTGCGACAACGCCAGCAGCGCGCAGAGCATGGCGTTCTCCAGGTTGTGCGCGCCGGGAATGCGCACCTCGTTCGCCCGCATCAGCGGCCAATCCGCACCGTCCATGCGGCAGACCAGCGCGCCGCCGGCCAGAAACATTCCCGATTCGACTTCTGTTCGGCGGGAGAAGTACAGGACCTTTGCCGGCGTGCGCGACGCAAAACCGCGCACAATGGGGTCGTCCCAGTTCAATACGGCCACATCATCGGGTACTTGGTTCAAAAAGATCTTCGCCTTGGCCGCGATATAAGCGTCCATTGTCCCGAAATGATCCAGATGATCCGGCGTGATATTGGTTACGCCGGCGGCCTTCGCGTGAAAGTGAATGTTGCCGTTCAACTGCAATGCGGCGGTCTCGGCCACAATCACATCGCCTTTTCGGGTGGACATGGCGTGCTCGGATATTGCCGTGCCGATATTGCCCAGCACAAAGGTCGGGCGGCCGGACGCCTTGAAAATCTCGCCCGTCAAAGCGGTGCAGGTGGTCTTGCCGTTTGTGCCCGTAATGCAGACGAAATCGCCCTTGCCGAACCGCCAGCCCAGCTCAATCTCGGAGATCACCTCGATCCCGCGTTGCCGCGCGATTTCCAAAAAGTCACGCGTCATGGGAATGATCGGACTCACCACCACCAGATCCACGCTATCGTACAGCGTCACGGGATCCCTGCCCAGCGCCACCTCATATTCCAAACCGCGCAGTGCCTCAAACAGGCCGGGGATCTCCGCCTTCATATCGTTGATGATGACGTGCCAGCCGTTTTGCGCCAGCAGCCTGGCCGAGGCGATTCCGCTTCGTGCCATGCCTATAATCAAAGCTGTCTTCCGCTCAACTCTCAACTTTCAACACTCCACTCTTCCTAAAACGTATAGAGCAGCAACACGCCCAGACAGCACGCCAACGTAACCAAAGTATACATCACCACAATGCGGGTCTCGTGCACGCCGCCCAATTCGTAATGGTGGTGCAGGGGCGCCATGCGGAAGATACGCTTTTTGTTGCGCAGCTTATAGGATCCCACCTGCAGGATCACGGACAGGGCGGAACCCACAAAGCAGATCCCCATAACGGGCAGCAGCAGAGCGGAGCGCGAGATCAGCGCGACCATGGCCACCGCGCCGCCCAAACCCAGCGCGCCCGTGTCGCCCATGAACACTTTGGCGGGGTAGGCGTTTTGGATCAGGTATCCCAGCAGGCCGCCGGTCAGCGCCGCGCAGAACACGCCCATGCCGGTATAGTCCACTGTGGCATTTACCGCGAGCAGGGCAAAGAGCGCGGCCATCACGGCCATATAGGCGGCGGAGACCGAAGTGGCCAATCCGTCCAAACCGTCTGTCAGATTGACGGCGTTCACCACGCCAATGATGATAAACATGGCGGCCGGAATATACATAATGCCCAGATCCCACTCTATATTCCATACGGGAATATACAGAGCGGAGCCGACCCAAGGGCTGCGATAGAGCCAGATCGCGGCGACCAGCGCAAAGCCGAACTGCCCGATGATCTTCTGCCGGGCGCGCAGTCCGAGCGAGCGTTTCCTGCGCACCTTCAAAAAATCGTCCAGAAACCCGATCAAGGCAAAGGCGAAGGTGACGATCAGCGCGGGCAGGACCAGCTCCAAACTGTCCCATGCGAAAATCAACGCCGCGCCCGCCAGCCCAAGCAGAAAGAGCAAACCGCCCATCGTAGGCGTGCCCTGTTTGGCCAAGTGGGATTGCGGCCCGTCGTCGCGCACGTTCTGTCCCGTCTTCA
>Ga0123353_10002083_pt1 | contig 24714 bp, 24 predicted proteins | sample TergutLab28metaG_3_FD_92763 | JGI IMG/M metagenome (GOLD analysis project Ga0123353, IMG submission 92763) | Labiotermes labralis P3 segment gut microbial communities from Petit-Saut dam, French Guiana - Lab288 P3 | ecosystem: Host-associated > Arthropoda: Insects > Digestive system > Gut ...
GGGTTCGAGTCCCCACTCATCTCGCTCGTTCGAGAAAAAACCCGCACCTGCGGGTTATTTCATTTCTGGAGCCAGCCGGGGGACTCGAACCCCCAACCTATTGATTACAAGTCAATTGCTCTTCCAATTGAGCTAGGCTGGCCCATCCAACGAGGAGATATTATAGCGTAAGCGAAACGCGCTCTATGAGAAAACTACGTGCGATCGATTAATTCGGCGCAACGTTACTATGCGGGCTTGGGACTATGATCTGTCCGCCGCCGTGCATTCCGCCGCCTTGACCACCCTCATCGAGCTGAGGGCGATCGGGACCCTGAGGAAATACGCGCTCGCCATCCTCGAATTGGTCCATCAGCGACTCGTCCTCGTACCAGTGGTAGAGATTCTCTTCCATACTCTCGTTGACGTACGGGCACTCACAATCGTCACAATCAAAACCACGATTCTGATATTTCCAGTCGAGATCCTTGTATTTTTGTGATCCGTCGTAGTTCTGTTGGTAGTTGCGATCATAGCTGGACGAATCCATCATGTAGACGATCGAGCCCATCAGACCGAACGCCGAGCAGACCGACAAGATCGCACACAGCGTAAGCACCGCTCCCAAAGTGACGATCGTAAAAGTGATCGACCCCGCGCTCCACTTGCGATTTCCGAACGCTCGCTTGTCCGTCCAATCAGTTCCTGTTCCCACACCTGCCGGTTCATTCATCATTAACTCCTCAATCCTGGTCTTTTCGACAGTTTAATATCAGGAAGCATAATAGAGATATACTTGTAGGTTCGTAAAGTGTTTGGAGTAAAAATGCCTCAAATAAACAAATCAACGAAGCTGGATGGTGTGCTCTACGATGTCCGTGGACCGGTGGTCGACGAAGCCGCTGCGATGAAAAAACGTGGCGAGGAGATCATCCATCTCAATATCGGCAACCCCGCCCCGTTCGGTTTCCGCGCGCCTGAGACCATGATCGACCACATGATCGAGCAACTTCCTCATACGCAAGGATACAGCGAGTCGCACGGGATCGTCGACGCACGTGAGGCGATCGCCGAGTACGCGACACGCAAGGGCATCGAAGACGTGAAGATCGACGATATCTATACCGGCAACGGGGTCAGCGAGCTCATCAATCTGTGTATGCAGGCGCTGCTCGATGAGGGCGACGAGATGCTCATTCCGGCACCGGACTATCCGCTCTGGACCGCCACGACCAAGCTGGCGGGAGGCACTCCGGTCCATTATCTGTGTGACGAGGACAACAACTGGTGGCCCGATATCGCCGATATCAAGAACAAGATCACGTCGCGCACGAAAGGGTTAGTCGTCATCAATCCCAACAACCCGACCGGCGCGCTGTATCCCAAGGAGATCCTCGAGCAGATGGTCGAGATCGCGCGCGAGCACAACCTCATCATATTCTCCGATGAGATCTATGATCGTATGGTCTTCGATGGCAAGAAGCATATCGCCATCGCGTCGCTGGCGCCGGATGTGCTCTGCATCACGTTCAATGGATTAAGCAAATCGCATCGCGTCGCGGGGTATCGCAGCGGCTGGATGATCATATCCGGCGATAAGGAGAGCGCGAGCGGTAGGCGTGGGTACCTCGAGGGGATCGACATGCTCTCCAATATGCGATTGTGCGCGAACGTCCCCGGTCAGTCGATCATCGCGACTGCGCTCTCAGGGCATCAGAGTCTCGATGACCTGATCGTACCCGGAGGACGCATCTTCGAGCAGCGCGAGAAAGCGATGAGCATCATCGAGGATATCGAGGGGCTCAGCGCGATCAGACCGGCAGCTGGGCTCTATGTATTTCCTCGGTTGGACATCGAGCGGTTCAGTATTACCGACGACGAGCAGTTCGCCTATGATTTTCTCAAAGCCGAGAATGTGCTGATCGTGCATGGGCGCGGATTCAACTGGCCGACTCCCGAGTATTTCAGGATCGTTTTTCTGCCTGAGACCGACCAGCTCGGAGAGGTCGGTGTGCGGCTTAAGAGATTTTTGGCCGACTATCGACAAAATGAGGTCAAAGACGCTTAACTCTCGCAGGTCGTTGACAGCTTAAAGACTCTCCTCTACACTCAAATACGCTTGCACGTGCGAGTATTATTTTCGTGCGCGCTGATTGTCTTGCGCGCGAGCATAATTCTCGATGCGAGCAGGTGTGCAACTTGACAAGTGTACCTATGGTTCAATAGCGATCAAACCGGGGGGTGTGCCCGAGTGGCTAAAGGGGACGGGCTGTAAACCCGTTGGCTATGCCTACGATGGTTCGAATCCATCCGCCCCCACCATCACGCCCATATAGCTCAGACGGCAGAGCACTTCCTTGGTAAGGAAGAGGTCACCAGTTCAAGTCTGGTTATGGGCTCCATGGCGGTGTAGCTCAGATGGTCAGAGCACTCGGTTCATACCCGAGTTGTCACTGGTTCAATTCCAGTCACCGCTACCAGTATTCTGCATCGTACGCGATGCCTAAGATATATTTAATCTGAGACAGTCAGAAAAACGGCGCGGGAGCGCCAAAACGTGTGTTAGGAGAAAAGCATGGCAAAAGAGAAGTTTGAGCGTACCAAGCCGCACGTTAACGTTGGTACGATCGGTCACGTTGACCACGGTAAGACGACGCTGACCGCTGCGATCACCAAGCGTCAAGCGGCAAAAGGGTTCGCAGATTTCACCCCATTCGATCAGATCGATAAGGCACCTGAAGAGCGCGAGCGCGGTATCACCATCGCAATCGCCCACGTTGAGTATGAGACCGATAACCGTCACTATGCTCACGTAGACTGCCCGGGACATGCCGACTACGTTAAGAACATGATCACCGGTGCTGCCCAGATGGACGGCGCGATCCTCGTTATCGGCGCAGATGACGGTCCGATGGCCCAGACGCGCGAGCACATCCTGCTTGCCCGTCAGGTCGGCGTTCCTTACATCATCGTCTTCCTTAACAAGTGCGACATGGTCGATGACGACGAGCTCATCGAGCTCATCGAGATGGAAGTTCGCGAACTGCTCACCGACAACGAGTTCCCCGGCGACGATATCCCCATCGTCAAAGGTTCAGCGCTCAAAGCGCTCGAGTCCGAAGGTGACAACGAGTGGAACGAGAAGATCGACGAGCTTCTGGACGAGGTCGACGCCTACATTCCGATCCCCGAGCGTGACACCGAGAAGCCATTCTTGATGGCGGTCGAGGACGTGTTCACCATCACCGGTCGCGGAACGGTGGCAACCGGTCGTGTCGAGCGCGGTACGATCAAGGTCAATGACGAGGTCGAGATCGTCGGTATCCGTCCGACGCAAAAGACCGTCGTCACCGGAGTTGAGATGTTCCGCAAGCTTCTCGACCAAGCCGAGGCAGGCGACAATGTCGGAATCCTCCTGCGTGGTACCAAGCGCGAGGAGATCGAGCGTGGTCAGGTCCTCTGCAAGCCGGGTAGCGTTACCCCGCATACCGAGTTCGAGGGTCAGGTCTACGTACTGACAAAGGACGAGGGTGGACGCCATACGCCGTTCTTCGATGGTTATCGTCCGCAGTTCTACTTCCGCACCACTGACGTGACCGGCGTCGCTCACCTTCCCGAGGGTGTCGAGATGGTCATGCCCGGCGACAACGTCGTCGTCCGTGGCGAGCTCATCGCACCGATCGCGATGGAAGAGGGACTTCGTTTCGCGATCCGTGAGGGTGGCCGTACCGTCGGTTCAGGTCGTGTGACCAAGATCATCAAGTAACTGAGAGCCGCACGTACACTTAATTGCAAACGGTGGGGCTTAGCATGACGTCTTGTTAAGCCCCGCGGTTGACAAGCAAATGGCGGCTCAAAGAAGCGATCGCGACCTATGACGAGCACCACGGTGGTGAGTGCGTTAGAGGACAAGATCGCGTTGTCGCGACTATCGTGAGATAGCAGCAGCAACAGAGCAAGGAACACGAAGGAGTTGATGAGTTATGAGAACGCTCGTAACGCTCGCCTGCGAAGAATGCAAGCGACGCAACTATACGACGAATAAGAACAAACAGCTCAATCCCGAACGGATCGAGTTCAAGAAATACTGCAAGTGGTGTAAGACCCACACGCTGCACAAGGAAACCCGTTAGGTACACTCAGGCCAGTAGCTCCAATTGGTAGAGCGCCGGTCTCCAAAACCGGATGTTGCAGGTTCGAGTCCTGCCTGGCCTGCCACTAACACCAGAGATGTTTGACAAAGCAAGCTAAAAACAACAGGAGGGAGTCGTTAGGACTCGAACCTGTGAAGGCATGCACGACCCAGGGGAGTGCATGGGGCGAGCGAAGCGAGGTCTCATGGATTGCGAAGCAAGACATGCGAGTCCTGCCTGGCCTGCCACTAACACTAACACCAATGAACTGAACGCTTACAAGCGAACGAAGAAGCGAGATAGAGAATGTCAAAGAAAAAAGATATGGCCAAGAGGAAGTCTGAGGCTCACAAGAGAGTAGCAGCCGAGAAGGCTGCGGCCGAGCTTGGCCCGATCGAGGACGCGGAATGGGTCGAAGTCAAAGAGACCCCGAAAGCTGCGGCCGTCAAGGCTGATAAAAGCGTCAAGAAGAAGAAAAAGAAGAAGGATAATGCTCCGAAAAAGCACGGAAAACAAGCAGGTGCTCCTGCCAAACCGAGCCTGTGGGTACGCCTGCAAGAGTATCTCAAAGGCGTTATGGCAGAGTTGCATCGCGTCGTGTGGCCTTCTCGCCAAGAGGTCCTGAACTCGACCATCATCGTATTGGTCACGCTGATCTTCTTCAGCATCTTCGCGTTCATCATCGACTGGCTCGCGACCGGTGGTATGGATATACTGATCAATCTCGCGGCACGGTAGGAGTTTGAACTGATGGCAAGTAAAAAGTGGTATGTCATACACACCTACTCGGGTCACGAGAACAAGGTCGAGGAGAGTCTGAGGCATCGTATCGATTCGTTGCATATGAAGGATATGATCTTCGACATCCAGATCCCGACCGAGACGGTCATCAACAAAGATGACGGAAAGAAACAGGAGATAAAGCTGTTTCCCGGCTATATCTTCGTCCAGATGATCTTGGATGATCAATCATGGGCGGTTGTGCGCCACACACCCGGAGTCACCGGGTTCGTCGGCAAATCGGGAACATCAAATAGTAAGCCTCAACCGCTTTCGCGTGATGAGGTCAACCGCATGCTCGGCAAGAGCAAGTCGTCGATGGCAGCCCCGATCATCATCTCGAACTATGAGATCGGTCAGACGGTACGTATCCGTACCGGCGCGTTCGAGGATTTCGACGCGACGGTCACCGAAGTCAACCCCGACAAGGGTGTTCTGACCTGTATGGTCACGCTCTTCGGTCGCGAGACGCCGGTCACTCTCGATTTTGCGAGTGTCGAACGCATATAAATTGGTAACGCCGCGAAGGTGTGGCCAACAAGCCAGCTTCTCATCTTCGCTGTAGATATGAGCAACACCGATAGATTAAGGAAAAGACAATGGCAAAGAAAGTAGCTGGATTCATCAAGCTTCAGATCCCGGGCGGGCAGGCCAATCCCGCACCCCCGGTCGGTCCTGCGCTGGGTGCTCAGGGTGTCAATATCATGCAATTCTGTCAGGCATTCAACGCCGATACCGCCGATCGCCAGGGCGTGACCCTGCCGGTCGAGATCACGGTCTATGAGGATAAGACATTCGACTACATCATCAAGACCCCTCCCGCGGCGTACTTCCTGCGCAAAGCGGCGGGTATCGAGAAGGGATCGGGCGAGCCGCATGCGAACAAGGTCGCGACGGTCACTTTACAGGACTGCCGTGATATCGCTGAGCAGAAGATGGTCGATCTGAACGCCAACGACATCGAAGCCGCCGCGATGATCATCGCCGGTAGCGCGCGTTCGATGGGCATCGTCGTCGTCGACGATCAAGGTGATCTTCTTCCCGGTCACGAAACTCGTGAGCTACGGATCAAGTTCGAAGAGGAAGAACTGGCAGAAGGCCTCGAGGGTGAAGGCGAAGAGGGCGAAGAAGGCGAAGGCGACGGCGAAGAGGTCGCAGAAGAAGAGTAGTAATGATGCGGGTGGCGCACGAACTCCAGGCGCCCCTCGCTTCGTGCATTAGCGCACATAGACCGGAGGAGATAGGGACGTGACCTATCGAGAAAGGAGCCATAATGGCACTCACACGTAGAGAAAAGGCAATGGAAGGCAAGATCGAAGAAGGAAAGACCTATTCCGTCGAAGAGGCTGTCGCGATCGTCAAGGAATGCGCGACGGCGAAGTTCGATGAGACCATCGAAGGACATTTCCGCCTTGGTATCGATACGCGCCATGCTGACCAAGCGGTCCGTGGATCGATCTCACTGCCGCATGGTGTCGGTAAGGATGTACGCGTCGCGGTGTTCGCCGAGGGTGACAAGGCCAAGGAGGCCGAGGCTGCAGGCGCCGATCTGGTCGGAGGCGACGAGCTGATCGCCAAGATCGCGGACGGATTCGTCGATTTCGACGCGACGGTCGCGACCCCCGACATGATGGCCAAGGTCGGACGTCTCGGTAAGGTACTGGGACCTCGTTCTTTGATGCCCAACCCCAAACTCGGCACGGTGACCAACGATCTCGACAAGATCGTCAAGGAGCTCAAAGCCGGACGTATCGAGTATCGCGCCGACAAGTTCGGTATCTGTCATGTTCCGGTCGGAAAAGCATCGTTTGACGAGAACGCTCTGGTCGAGAACTTCCAGACGTTGCTCGATGAGATCAACCGCTCGAAGCCGGCGGCCTCAAAAGGAAAGTACCTCAAGAGCGTCACGCTCACCTCGACCATGGGTCCTGGTGTCAGAATAGAGACGAGCTAGAAAGCATGTCATGGCGCGTGGTCCGTCCGTGCGCCCATCTGCCGAGGGAGGTCGAGATCATATGAAACCAATCTATATATTTGGTCATCGCCATCCTGATAACGATAGCATCGTATCAGCGGTCGCCTATGCGTACCTCAAGAACATCACCGATCCCGAGAACACCTATGTCGCAGCACGGCTCGGTCCGATGCCGCGCGAGACGCAGTGGCTCTTCGATAAATATGGCATCGAGGCTCCCGAGCTGATCGAGCACATCCGAACCCGCGTGGGAGACGTCATGCAGACCGAGGTCATTTCGGTCGACTCCGATACCGGCATGCAGACCGCCAGCCGCATCATGCGCAGATACGATCTGCGCACCTTACCGGTCCTGGACCATGAGGGCTATGTGCAGGGTCTGCTCAGCTATCGTACTTTGGCACTGTGCTATCTCCAGGAGATCATCGATCACACCGATCACTTCGACGGTATGGTCGCCGATCTGCGCATCCACAAGATCACGAATCTGATGGAGACGGTGCTCGAGGTCATCAGCCCCGAGAACCTGCTCGAAGATACGGTCAACATCCTGCTCGATAGTCCCGATCGTGAGTTGATCGTGACCGACGACGAGGGTCGATGCGTCGGTGTGCTCACACGGACCGACGTGGTGCGCGGGGACAAACGCCGCTGCATCCTGGTCGACCACAACGAGATGAGCCAGTCCGCGCCCGGCATTGCCGATGCCGAGGTCCTTGAGATTCTCGACCATCACCGGGTCGGTGACATCCAGACCTCAGGACCGATCCTGTTCTACAACATTCCGATCGGTTCGACTGCAAGCATCGTCACACTGCGTTATCAAGACGCCGGTGTCGAGATACCCGAACCAATGGCAGCGATCTTGCTCTCGGCTATTCTGACCGATACCGTCATCTTGAAGTCGCCGACGGCGACCGAGATAGATCGTGCGCTGGTCAAGATGCTCTCCGAGATCGTCGGGGTCGACTACGAGGAGTACGGACTCGAAGTACTCAAAGCGCGCAACGCCGGCGAGGAGCTGATGATCGATGATATCCTCAACAGCGATCTGAAGGAATATCGTGTCGACGACAGGACCGTGGCGATCGTCCAATACGAGACGGTCGATCTCAACCCGATCAAGGAACGCCATAAAGTGATACTCGATACGATGGTCGAGCATGCGAGAGTGCGCAATTACGATACCTTCGTCTTCATGGCGACCGATATCATCGCCGAAGGATCGGAGATATTCGTGGTCGGCGACATCGAAAGGGCCGAGAAGGCGCTCGACATCGACCTTGCAAGCGGGAGCGCCTGGATGGACGGCGTACTCTCCCGCAAAAAACAAGTCGCTCCTGCCTTCATGGAATAGTCCATGCAACGATGGGTCGCACCGGCGAGTGTCTTTCTCATCGTGGGAGCGAGCCTGTACGCGTTCTATGAGTTAGCTGAGGACGTTGAAACTTCAACGGCGGTCGCGCGATTCGACGAGTTCGTGACCGATCGCGTACAAAGACTACGCCGTCCTTGGCTCGATCTGATCATGAAGGTCGCGACCTATGCCGGTGGTACGATCGGCATCACCGTTCTCACATTCATCCTGGTATTCATCCTGATCGATCTAGGCAAGGTCTCCGAAGCGCGCTTCTCCGCCGTATTGGTCATCGGCGGAACGATACTTGCCAACGGACTCAAACCGATGCTGAGGCGGGTGCGACCGACCGAGACTGCCACATTGATCGGTAAACCGAGCAGCTCCAGTTTTCCTTCGGGACATTCCATGGCGAGCATGTGCTTGGCGCTTGCCGCGATCGAAGCGGTCATCGCCTCTCCGGCGGTCCTGCCCTGGATCAAGATCGCGGTGATCGTCACCTGCATGATCTATGTGTTGCTCGTCGGAGTCTCGCGTATCTACCTGGGTGTGCATTGGCCGAGTGATGTGGTGGCGTCATGGCTGCTCGGCACCGCGTGGATCGCCGGTACGACCGGGCTTACTCTGATCATCCTGCAAGATAGCGTGTGACAGTAGGGTCGGTTCCTTTTGTCCCAGATGTAGACAAAACTGCCCCGGTCTTGGGGCAGTCTAATGGTTTATGGGACAAATGGAACCGACCCTACCGTCACACTGGGACAAAAGGAACCGACCCTACTGTCACACTGCCCTGTTAACAGGCGCGTGGCAAGGTGACAGAGAAGGTCGAGCCGCGACCTTTCATCGAGCTGACCGAGATGGTCCCGCCCGCTTTCTCGACCGCCTGCTTGACGAGCGCGAGCCCCAATCCCGTTCCTCCGCATCGCGCAGAGCGCTCCTCGTCTATACTGTAGAACCGTTTGAAGATCTGGTCGAGCTGGTCATCAGGAATGCCGATGCCGGTATCGATCACATCGAGAGTAACGGTGGTGATACCGCATCTCAGCTCGATCGTCACGCTTCCCGCGTCGGTATAGGCGAGGGCGTTGTTTATCAAATTGTCGAGGATGATAGTGAACTGGGTCGGGGTGATCGCGACGAAGACATCGTCGACCCCGATGCCTTCGAGACTGGCGCTCAGAGAGATCCCGCGCTCGCGCGCCGATATCGAATGCGACACCAAGGAGTTCTCGACCGCTCCACGTACGTCAGTGATTTTCGGAGAGTGGACACTGTCCTCGATACGTGAAAGCTCGAGCAGATCGGTGACCAGCACGTTGAGGCTGCGCGCGGTCTCCTTGAGCGTCTCGACCATCTCAAGTGCTTTTTCCGTATTGCCGTCGCTGATGGCCATACCCAAGGTATCGGCCAACAGCTCGATCCCTGCCACCGGAGTCTTCAACTCGTGACTTGCCGCAGCTACAAAATCGGTGCGGATCAAAGGACCGGACTCATTGGTATTGTTCGAGATCATGCTCATGGGTCCTCATCTTCTTTTCGTATGGGGACAAAACGATAGCCTCTGCCATAGACGGTCTGGATATAGCGGTAATCGCTCAACTCCTCGATGATGGCTCGCAGACGCCTGATATGGACATCGATCGTGCGCGAGCTTGCGAGGTACTCATAGCCCCACACCGTTTTCGCAAGATCCTCGCGGGTCGAAAGTGTCTCTTGATTGAGCGCCAAGGTATAGAGCAGCTGAAATTCCTTGGTGCGTAGCGTGACCGGTGCTCCACCTACGGTGACCTTAAAGGTCTTGGGATCGATGACGAGATCGCCTGGTCGGAGGATCTCATCTTTTTTGAACATCTCTTTGGTATCGACGCGCCGGAGGTTGGCTTGGATACGCGCGAGCAGCTCATCCATTGAGAATGGCTTGCTGACGTAGTCATCGGCACCGAGAGCGAAACCGGCAAGTTTATCGCTATCCTCGCCAAGAGCACTGACCATTATGATCGCTGTCTCGCTGTCCTTCTTTCGCACGGCGTCAGCAATGTCGAATCCCGACATACCCGGAAGCATGAGATCGAGCACGATGAGGTCGGGTGAGAATTCGTTGATGATCTCGGGTGCACCGGCTCCGGTATCGAGTGATTTGACCTCATAACCGGCGCGACGAAGCGCGTACTCGACGCTTTGTCGAATGATGAAGTCGTCTTCAATGATAAGAATTCGTGCCACGATCTGTCCTTCGAAAATCCTATTACCTATTGTGAGGGAAGAATCGCACAATCTGCCACATAAGGGAAGGCGGTTTACAAGAAGTTTACAAACCAGAGAGTAATTTACACTGCTGAAACATCTTTTGCGCCTTGACAATCTAGGCTTAAGTGACTGATAAACAACGATCTGTCGGTTACGAACGACTGGCAGGTCGTGTGATAAAAAAGCAATTCGAACGAAAGGATCAGGAAGTGAAAATAATCAAATGGCTCGTTGTCGCAGTATCCGTGATGGTACTTGCGCTTGCACTTGTCGGATGTGGCGGAACCGAGACCGAAGACAGCATCGATACCACCACCTCGGATGATGCGAGTGATGCGAGTACGTCAGACCTGAGCGGTATGATCTCGATCGAAGGATCGGACACCATGGTCAATCTTGCGCAGGCGTGGGCCGAGGAGTTCATGAATGAGCATCCCGGTGTCATGATCACGATCAAAGGCGGTGGATCAGGAGCAGGCATCGCTTCCCTGATCAACGGTACGACTGACTTTGCGAATGCAAGCCGCAATGTTAAGGATGAAGAGTTCGAAGCAGGTCACGAAAACAACATCGATATCACTGAGAACGAAGTCGCACGTGACGGTATCGCCATAATGGTCAATGGTGCGAATCCGGTAGAGGAGTTGACCACCGAGCAACTCGGCGAGATCTATCGCGGAGAGATCACCGACTGGAGCGAGGTCGGCGGTAATGATGGCGCCATTGTCCTGCTGGGTCGCGACACTTCGTCAGGCACCTATGAGTTCTTCCAGGAGCATGTCATCGGAAAAGAGCTCGAATACAGCAAAGAGATGCGTAATCTCCAGTCCAACCAAGCGATCGTCGACGAGTTGAAGAATAACGCTAACGCGATCGGATATGTCGGTGTCGGTTATGAAGTTCCTGAATTGACCGTCGTTAAGATCGATGGGGTCGCCTCTTCGGTCTCGACTATCAAAGACGGCAGCTACAGTCTCTCGCGTATGCTCTATATGGATAGTGACGGAGTTCCGAGCGGACTGCAAAAAGCATTCCTTGATTGGGTCAAAAGCCCGATCGGTCAAAGCATCGTCGAAGATGAAGGATTCGTTCCCCTCTAGGAACCACCGCCGTGAAGTCTGCCCACCACAGACTCGACATCAGCCGTATGGGGTTCTCCCGTACGGCTGATGTTGTCGCGCGCACCATCATCAGTGTGGTCGCCTGGGTCGCCATTGTGATCTTGGCCGGTATCGCCGCGTTCTTGATCCAGAACTCACTCAAAGCGCTCCAAGAGTTGGGTTTGTGGCACATGGTAGCAGGAAGTGATTGGTTTCCCACTTCGGCCAATGCTTCATTCGGGTTCCTTCCTGCCGAGGTCGGCTCGATCTGGGTCACCGCGATCGCTCTGATGCTGTGTGTACCGTTCGGGATCCTGGCAGCGATCTATCTCAGCGAGTTTGCCAACTCGCGGGTCAAAGAAGTCGGCAAGACGATCATCGAGTTCATGGCGGCAGTTCCCAGTGTCGTGTTCGGTCTGATCGGCATGACATTGCTCGTGCCGTTGATCGCACGTATCTTCGATCTGTCCAGTGGGCTGACGGGCTTTACCGCCGGACTCTGCGTCGGTATCGTGTGTTTGCCGACCATCATCTCGATCTCTGAAGATGCGATGCACGCGGTGCCTGATGAGTTACGTCAAGGGGCGCTCGCATTGGGTAACAACCGCTGGCAGATGGCCTACAAAGTCATCGTTCCCGCGGCGTCGTCCGGCATTTTTGCCGCAGTCATGTTGGGTCTGGGACGTGCCATCGGGGAGACGATGGTGGTGTTGATGGTCGCCGGAAATGCCGGTATCATACCGACTTCTCCCTTCTTAGCTGCACGAACCATGACGGCGACGATCGCCCAAGAGACCGGTGAGGTCGTTCGCGGAGGCCTTCATTTTTCAGTACTGTTCGTGATGGGACTCGTGCTCTTTACGATAACTTTTCTGATCAATCTGGTCGCAGACAGCGTGTTGGAACGTCAACGCAGAAGGTGGCGTCGATGAGCCAAGCCGCATCTGTTCGTACTCTTGCAAAGGCGGCGCCCCAGGGATTGGTCGTCAATCCACGTATCAAGCACGCGCATTATTTCGAGACCGCTGCACGGATCATCACCGGCGGAGCGCTTGTCGCCGTCATCTCGGTCATCGTCTTCGTCCTAGGCTACATCCTCTATCGTGGTATCGGGTCTTTAAGCTGGGAGTTCATTTCAACCCCTCCTCAAGCGCGTATGACCGAAGGCGGCATACTTCCCGCGTTGATCGGGACGCTGTGGCTGGTGTTGCTTACTGCCGTGTTCGCGCTTCCGGTCGGGATCGCGACCGGCATCTATCTCAGCGAATTTGCCAAAGGTAGAATTGCGCGCTTTATCCGGGTCGCGATCGCGAATATGGCAGGTGTGCCTTCAGTGATCTATGGATTGTTCGGTTTTGCGGCCTTTTCCATTGCGCTTGGTTTTAGCAAGTCGCTTCTGGCGATGGGGCTTACGCTGACGTGTGTGACGCTGCCGGTCATCATCACAGCGACAGAAGAAGCGCTCAAGCAATTGCCCAAAGAGCTGCGCCTGGCCTCTCTGGCGCTGGGAGCGACAAGGTGGCGCACTACCTGGCGCATCGTCGTGCCGACCGCGGCTCCCGGCATCATCACCGGTTCGATCCTCGGTCTCTCACGTGCTGCAGGAGAGACCGCGCCGATCCTCTTTACCGGTGTCGCATTCTTCGCTCCGACCGCACAATCTCTCATGCAACCTTCGATGGCATTGCCGTATCACCTCTACATCATGGCGACTCAACCGGTACGTCCCGCTCCCCATATCGTGTGGGGCACCGCGCTCGTTTTGGTCGGTATGCTCTCGATCATCAACGCAGGCATCGCGCTTTGGCGCTCGCGCAAGAGGAAGAAACTGAAATGGTAGATTCGGAAAAAGGCTCGTTCACCCTCGAGAAGGTATCGGTCACCTATGGCAAGGAGATGGCGGTCACCGATGTGTCACTGTTCATTCCTGCGCGTCAGGTCATGGCGCTGATCGGTCCCAGCGGCTGTGGGAAGACGACTTTACTACGGTGCTTGAATCGTATGAACGACGAGTTGGGAAACGTCACCGTCGGCGGAAAGATAATCCTTGATGGAGTCGATATCAACTCACCTGCGGTCGATCCGGTCGCATTGCGCACTCAGGTCGGCCAGGTCTTTCAAAAGCCCAACCCCTTCCCGATGTCGATCTATGACAACATCACGTTCGGCCCTCGCACCTTGGGCATCCGCAAAAAAGGCGAGCTTGACGCGATCGTGGAAGACACCCTCAAGCGCGCGGCACTGTGGAAAGAGGTCCATAAGAATCTCAAGAAACATGCGTTCGAACTCTCCGGCGGTCAGCAGCAGCGTCTCTGCATCGCACGGGCACTCGCGACCTCCCCGGAATGTCTGCTGATGGATGAGCCCTGTAGTGCGCTCGATCCCATCTCGACCCAGCTCATCGAGGACACCATGGAGAAACTTAAGAACGCGGTGACCATCGTGATCGTGACTCACTCGATGCAGCAGGCTTCACGTGTCAGTGACAACACCGCATTCATGTTGCGCGAATCGATGGAGGAACCGGCACGTTTGATCGAGGTCAGCGAGACTGAAAAACTCTTTACGGTACCGAGCGATCCTCGGACCGAAGCCTACATCACCGGCCGTTTCGGCTGATCGGTCAGTGCGCGACCCAATCGCGGACCGCATCGATGATGCTTTCCGGTGTGGCATCGATGACTTCCTCGAAGCGGATCTTGCTCTTGCGCAGATCGTCGATCGAGGTCGGGACCGCTGAGGCGCCCTCAGCCAAAGTCACCACATCGTCGAGCGTCTCGAAATCCGAATGATCGGTATAGGGAGCCGGTAGCTCGTCATCGAAGCTGACATCGAGCAGCCCTCGCAACACGCTGGGCGCGAACTTGGACCAGTGGGCGGTCGAGACCACCATCACGGGATCGGTACCTTTCACATCGCGCGCAACGTCGATACCGACCGCAGTGTGCGGATCGATCAGATACCGGTTCTTCTTCCAACAATGACGAATGCGCGCGAGCGATTCGTCATCACTGCGCCATCCGGCGATGAAGTCGCGCTGCAGCGCCATATGGGTCGCATCATCGACGGTAAACACTCCCTTGTCCTTGAGCTTTTCCATCCACTCAGTGGTCTTCTCGGCTCCAGCCAGGTGGTAGAGCAAACGCTCAAGGTTGCTCGAGATCAAGATATCCATGCTGGGGCTGGGCGTCTCGTAAAATGGGCGGTCGGAGATGTCGTAGACCCCGGTCTTGATGAAATCGGTGAGTACGTTATTGCTGTTCGACGCACAGATCAACCGTCCGATCGGCGCACCCATCTGCTTGGCGTACCAGGCGGCCAGGATGTTACCGAAATTGCCGGTCGGTACCGCGATGTCGAGGAGTTGCCCGTCGGCGAGTTCTCCTGCGGCTATCAACCGCGAGACCGCGCTTAAGTAGTAGACGACCTGTGGTAGCAGACGTCCGAGGTTGATCGAGTTAGCGCTTGAAAGCTTGAGTCCGGCGCTCTTATCGAGCCACTCATTGAATTCGCGGTCGGCGAACGCGGCTTTGACCGCATTCTGGCAATCATCGAAGTTACCGCGCACTCCGAAGACCGCGACATTGTCACCAGCCTGGGTCGTCATCTGCTTTTTCTGCAGGTCACTGACGCCCTCCTCGGGGTAGAACACGATGATGTTGGTGTGTAGACGCCCCTCGAACCCCTCGAGCGCCGCTTTACCGGTATCACCCGAGGTCGCGACCAACACGAGCAGATCGTTGTCGAGCCTTCCTGCGTCGCGCAGTTTCTCATGCGCGGCGGAGAGGAACAGCGGCATGCACTGTAACGCCATGTCCTTGAACGCGCTGGTGGGTCCGCGATACAGCTCGAGGATGTGTGTCCCGTCGGTGAGTTTCGCAAGCGGTGCGATAGCGCGATCCTCCCACTGATCTCCATACGCCTGCTGCATGATCGCGTCGATCATCTCGTCGTCAAGATCGATGCCGAAAAGACGATAGATGCACGCAGCTTGCCCCCAGTAGGGAAGCTCGGCGAGACCGGTCAACTCGTCTAGGGAGATCTCGGGGATCTCGATGGGCACGAACAGGCCCCTAGACGGAGCGATGCCTTTGACGATCACATCGCTAAAAGCCAGATCATTGGCGATACCGGTGCGCGTGTCGGTAAAGTTCATAACCAATCCTTCGGACGTTAGTGTACGATTACACTATGAAGTATATCGTAGTTATATTGGATGGTGCGTCCGGCTGGCCGCTTGAAGAACTCGAGGAATGCACCACTTTGGAGGCGGCGGCAACTCCGCTACTCGACCTTTTGGCGACCCAGGGGAAGGTCGGTCTTGCTGAGACGGTCCCCGAGGGTCTCGAGCCCTCCTCATCAGCGGCGTGCACCTCTATTCTCGGGTTCGATCCGCAGGCCAACTATGTGGGCCGCGGGGCCATCGAGGCAGCTGCGATGGGTATCGAGCTGGCCGATGACGAGATCGCGCTGCGCGTCAACACGCTCACAATCGAGAACGGCGTCATGCGCAGCTACGCGGGCGGTCACATCACCACCGAGGAGTCGCGTGCGATCATCGAGCGACTCGCAGACGCGCTCAACGATGAGACCTTCACCCTCTATCCCGGGCTGGCCTATCGCCATATCCTCGTGGTCAAGGCCCATCCCGAGCTGTTGGATGTCACCTACACCGCGCCGCACGACATCAGCGATCGATCGATCGAGGACCATCTTCCGCAAGGTGAGGGCGCCGAGTTGCTCGCAGAGTTCTGTGAGCGGGCGCATGCGTTGCTGTCCGATGATCCGATCAACACGCAACGGGTCGCCGAGGGCAAACTGCCTATCACTGATCTGTGGCCGTTCTGGCCGGGTACCGCACCACAGTCGCTGCCCTCCTTTGAGCAGACCTACGGCAAGCGCGCGGCGCTGACCAGCGGGGTCGACCTGCTCTTCGGACTGGCGAACCTCTTCGGTCTCGAGGTACTCGATATCGAGGGCGTGACCGACGGCTCGGACAACGATCATCTCGCTCAGGTAACCGGTGCCCTGAGAGCACTCGACGACCACGATGTGGTGGTGATCCATGTCGAGGCGCCCGATGAGATGGCCCATGCCGGTGATATATCCGGCAAACTCGACGCGATCGAGGCGATCGACAACCAGATCTTGCCACGCGTCCTCTCATATGCTCGAAACAGAGGGGACGTGCGTCTCCTCGTGATGCCCGATCATCCGACACCGATCGCGGTCAAAACGCACGTGCGCGAGGCGGTACCCTTCATCTTGTGGGGAAGCGGTGTGACACCGGACGATACGACCGAGTACAGCGAGCGAGCCGCGCAGACCGGCGGATGGATCCTGAGTCCCGGACATCAGGTCATGGGCGAGCTTTTATCCGACCGATGAAGTGAGGCACCATGTACTTCGGCTTTCAATCGATGACAGAATTTCCCTTTCTCACCGTTGGTTTCTTCCTGACGATGGTCGGCGCGCTGGGTTTCGGCGCGGCGTTCATGCTCGGTCTCTATAAGGGCGGGCTTGCGGCGCTCAAATTCACTCGCATCTGGGTCTACCTTATTGCCGCCGCGCTGATCTTTACCGTCGTCTACGCGATGGTGAGTGGTCAGTGGAAACTCTTCTTGATCGAGTTCGGCTTCGGTCCACTCGTCGAGATGGGGGTGCTCGCCGTCGGGTTCATAGCGATCATGTGGTTCATGGCATATCAATATGCGATGGGTCGTATCGATCTGGATGAGAGATTTGGACGCTCCAAAGAGAAATGAGAGTGAGCTGTGCCTGATATCATGATGCGCCTGGGGCGCGATATGCTGGTCGTGGAAGGTGCGATGGGAACGATGCTCCAGCAAGCGGGGCTCAGTACGGAGAACATCGCTCCCGAATACATCAGCCTAATAGAGCCGGAGACGATCAAGAACATCCATCGCTTCTATGCGTTCGCCGGCGCAGATTGCGCGATCTCGAACACATTCGGCGCATCGGAGTTCAAACTTGCCGAATATAATCTCGAAGACCAACTCGAGCAGATCAATCGCACCGGAGTCAAATTGGCACGCGCCGGGGGCGCTCCCCATATACTTGCCGATATTGGTCCGAGCGGTCTGGCTCTCGAGCCGATAGGTGAGGCCACGCTCAACGATGTATTCGATGCGTTCGAGAGGCAGGCAAAAGCGCTCGCTATGGAGAATCCCGACGCGTTCCTGCTCGAGACCTTCACTGATATCGCCGAGATCCGAATGGCGATCTTCGCCTGTAAGAAGGTCGCGCCTAAGATCCCGGTCATCGCCTCCATCACATGCAACGATGCGGGGCGTATGGAGCTTTCGGGAACCGATCCGGCGACCGCCGCGATCATCTTGGAAGCAGCCGGCGCTGACGCGGTCGGGCTCAACTGCGGGCTCGGACCCGAGCAGATGCTTCCATTGATAGAATCCATGACCCAAGCGACACGCCTGCCGGTCGTCGTGCAGCCCAATGCCGGTCTCCCGATCGTTGATGAAGAAGGCAACACCGTCTATCCGGGTACCGCCGAAGAGATGGGCGCGTTTGCGAAAGGCGCCTATCAGATGGGGGTCGCAGCGATCGGTTCGTGTTGCGGAAGCACCCCGGATTTTACCGGCGCGATCGCTGACGAACTCTATCATAAGCAGGCGTTGCCGACCGAAGGAAGAGGTTTTGACACCCCGGTGGTCGCCGGACCGAGGCGTCACGTGGTCATCGGCCAAGGCGATACGAAGCTGATCGGCGAGCGGATCAACCCGACCGGTAAGGCCGAATTGACCGAGGAGCTGCTTTTCGGCTCACTCGATACCGCGCTGCGTTATGCGCGCGAGCAGGAAGCCGAAGGTGCGGATCTCCTCGATATCAATGTGGGTGCCGCCGGAGTCGACGAGTATGCGATGTTGCCTGAAGTGGTGCGCGCGGTCAATGATATCTCGACGCTTCCGCTCGTGTTCGATTCGCGTGACCCCGAAGCGCTCGAAGCCGCGCTGCGGATCTATCCGGGGCGCGCGTTGATAAACAGCGTGAACGGAGATCCGGCAAGTTTCGAGCCTCTCTTTGCGCTGGCGAAGAAATTCGGTGCCTGCATGATCGTGCTGGCACTCGATGAGAACGGCATTCCCGACAGCGCGCAAGGACGCCTCGAGGTCATCGAGACGCTGCGCGCACGTGCGCGAGAGAGCGGTCAGGGTGACGAGCGGTTGCTGGTCGACTCGCTTGTGATGGCTCAAGCGATCGATGCGGAAGCACCCGAAGTGACGCTCGAGACGATGCGACTGGTCAAGCAGACAGGTCTGGCGACGGTGTTAGGTATCAGCAATGTCAGCTATGGTATGGGCGATCGTGCTGAGGTCAATGCGGAGTTCTTCGAGGCGGCCAAAGCGGTCGGACTCGACGCCGCGATCGTCAATCCTGCCGAGGTGGGCGAGCAGGCTGCCGGGGTGAGGACCGAGCATGCGCCGGTCGAGGATCTGACAAAACTCTCGATGGAGGAGCTTGCCGAGAAGTTCAAATCAGGTGAGATCTTCCTACCTCAGTTGATGGTGGCGATCGACGCGCTCAAAGAGCAGCGCCCGCGCCAAGCGCTTTCCAGTGATAAACGACCGGTCGTTCTATTCGCGACGGTCAAAGGCGACATCCACAGTATCGGCAAGGATATCTGTGTCTCGCTGCTCGACAGCCAAGGGTATCGTGTCATCGACATGGGAGTCGATGTCTCGACCGAACGGATACTGAATGCGACACGTCAGACCGACCCGGTCGCGGTCTGCTTGAGCGCGTTGATGACAACGACGCTTCCGAATATGAAAGCGACGATCGACGCGATGCACGAGGAATTTCCCGCTATCCCGGTCTGTGTCGGTGGCGCGGTCGTGACCGATGCGTGGGCGACCGGTAACGAGGCTGAATACAGTTCCGACGCGCCTTCATGCGTGACGCTCGTCCGATCGATCGAACAGGCGGACTAGTGGCGTGTCCGAAATGTATCGCGAACGGACCGTGCGGAGCGATGTGGGAGGGCAACTGCGACGTTCTCGGCGATGAGCCGTGCGTATTCGCTCGTGAGACAGTAGGGTCGGTTCCTTTTGTCCCACCATACCAGAATGGGACAGAAGGAACCGACCCTACTGTCTCACTAGACCCTGCCATCCCATCCCAAGAAGGCGAGCTCAACTCCTTTGCGGAAAAGGTCGAGGGCGGGTATTTCGTTGTGACCGGTGAAGTGGCGCCTCCCGCCGGAGTCGACTGCACCGCGATGATCGCTTCGCTCCGTGCGTGGGCTCCGGTCTGCGACGCGGTCAACATCACCGACAATCAAGGTGCGTCTTTGCGCCTGTCCTCTTTGGCGGCATCACGCATTGCGCTCGACGAGGGGGTCGAGTCGATCTTCCAGCAGACCTGTCGCGATCGCAATCGCCTCGCGCTCCAATCCGATCTGCTCGCCGCCCATATGCTCAGACTGCGAAACTTCTTGGCGGTCACCGGAGATAACCCCGCTGCGGACTCAACGGTACGACGTATGTTCGATCTCAATTCGACTCAACTACTCGAGCTGGCAAGCAGCCTCAATCGCGGCGTCGCGCTCGACGGAACCCCTATCGGGGAGCCGACCGCGTTCTATCTGGGTGCGGCTGCCTTTCTCGACGCCGAACCGTGGGATGCGCAGCTCGCGCGGATCGCGCAGAAGGTCGAGGCTGGTGCGCGATTCTTCCAGACCCAAGCGGTCATGGACACCGATAAAATGGCGTCGCGCATCGAGCAGATCCAAAGCCTGGGTGCGAAAGTCATTCCCGGTGTATTGCTCCTGAAAGATACCCGTGTCATAGAGTTCATCAACGCACGACTCGAGGGGCTCTATGTTCCCGATTCGCTGACAAAACATATCGAGGCAGCGTCCGATCCGCTTGCTGAAGCGATCGACATCGCGGTCGAGCAGGCACGCATGATCGCTGAAGTGGCCGACGGCATTCATATGATGCCGCTCGGTGAGGATGAGATCGGTATCGAAGTGATCCAGCGTGCTGGGATCCGCTAATGGGACAGCAGGGTCGGAGCTTCCCATCCCACTTGCATCCCATCGGGGATGATCGGAGCCGAGTCCAAGGACTCATCGAAGTCTGAGGCAGGAGAATTATGAGCGACCATATCGTGATAATCGGTGGAGGCCCGGCAGGGACCGGCGCTGCGTTCGAAGCGGCATCATTGGGCGCGCAAGTCACGTTGATCGAGCGCGACGAGCTCGGCGGCACCTGTCTGAACCGTGGTTGCATTCCGACCAAGACGATCCTGCGCACTGCGACCGCGCTTCGCGATATCGAACACGCGCACGAGCTGGCGATCCATATCGACGATGATCCCTCCTTGGATCTGGAGAAGCTGCGTGAGCGTAAAGTGCATATCGTCGAAGAACTCCGCGGTCAACTCGCGAGCCAATGCAAGCGCGGGAGGATCGAGGTACTCGTGGGAGACGCGACGCTCAATGCTGACCGATCGATCACCGTTTCGGATAGCGAGCACGATCCTATAACGTTGGTGCCCGATGCGCTGATCATTGCGACCGGGAGTGTCCCGATCGAGCTTCCGGTGGTCGACCATGGTTTGGATCAGGTCTGGACCAGTGATGAAGCACTTGAATTGACCGAGATCCCTGAGCAGCTCATCATCATGGGCGGTGGTGTCATCGGTGTCGAGCTGGCTAGTGCGTATGCGGCTTTCGGCTCGCATGTCACCATCGTCGAACTTGCCGACCACATCCTTCCCGCCAGTGACGCACGCGTGGCGCGTACTCTGTCAGCGGCGCTCAAGGACCAGGGGATCACGATATTGACCAAGACCAGCGTGAGCGAAATCACTCCGCTAGGTGATCGTCTCAGTGTCACGCTGAATAATGGGACAGTGGGGTCGGTTCCTTCTGTCACATCTGGGACAAAAGGAACCGACCCCACTGTCCCACTCGATGCGGATGTCCTGCTCTCGGCAGTAGGGCGCAGACCGCTCTTGCCGGAAGGTTTTGACACTGATATCGAGTGGCCCTATCCGGTCGAGGTCGTCGGCGACGCAGCGGGCGGCATCATGCTCGCCCACTATGCAGAGGCGCAAGGAGAACACGCGGCTCGTCGGTTGGTCAGCCTGCTCAACGCGGACAATACAGACAACAACATCGCCACAGAACTCGATCCTGCATATGTTCCCGCTTGCGTCTACACTCATCCGGAGGTCGCCACGATCGGTCTCGGAGCGGATGAGGCCAAGAAGAGCGACCGTCAGATCGCCTCAGGCATCGCGAAGTTCTCCGCCAACGGCAAGGCACTTGCTGAGAATGACTCGGACGGATTCGTCTCCATCATTGCGGACAAGAATACCGGTGCGTTGCTCGGAGCCCAGATCGTGGGACCGCACGCGGTCGAGCTCATCGCTACCATCGGGGCGGCGATGAAAGCGAATACGACCGTCGACCAGCTTGCAGACATGGTATTCGCGCATCCGACGGTCAGTGAAGTGATAAAGACTGCTGCGCGTCTTGCCGCAGCGTCATGCAAATAGACTGCTCCAAAACATTCTATTCAAAGTTGCACTGACTTTGGCAATCGAAGTTTGTGTATAATTCACCGCAAAAAGTTGATATCTCAGTTCAAGGGGCGTATACTTCTGGGTGACTGATGAATATCAGTATCGATACGGCGTGAGTCAGCCCGAACGTACTCACGAGCGTTTCGTTGACGGATCAGTTTATTACGTCTGGTGTACTAATAATGGTATCTAAGTGAGATCCCGCCTTCCTGCATCTCACAGATACGAGTGGAGCCACCTCTAGGTGGCTCCGTTCTGTTCTCTTGATGAGTTGAGTCGTTCGCCAGCGTTTTGGGACAAAAGGAACCGACCCTACTGTCTCATTCCTCTGTCTCGACGACCTCTTCGACGATCACTTCCTCGTCCACCTCAGGTTCCTCTTCGACTTCATAGATCACCTGATCCTTGCGGTCCTTGATGATCCAGTACCACAGGCTCAACAACCCGAAGAGCAGACACAGGACCACGAGCGGCCACCAACAACACTGCCCGTGAGTCGGTTCTTGAGCAGCATCAGCGGCGGTCTCACCCTCGGTATAGACCAATCCTTGCTCGCCGAAGACGAACGTCATCGAAGTGGGTGCCCCACTCCTCGACATATCGACAAAGACCGACGCGACCAACAGGTCGGTCGAGAAGTCCGAGTTCACATTGATCGGTGTCGGAGAGATGCAGGTCATCCCATCCGGGATCGTCGCGCCCGGTTGCACATTGGTGACTCCGGTCTGCGCCACGAGCGGAACGACCGCGGTGACGGTGCCATCGATGTTGGTCGTGAAGTGCGTACCGCCCTCGACTTTGACCTCGGCGATGCGACCGTTGGTCAGATTGACCGTCAATTGATCACCGCTTTGCACGTACTTTGCCGGCCACCACTCCAGACCATCGGATTCCTGCACGTCGGCGGGACGAGCACCCTGCTCGAGCTTGAGCTGAACGCTGGTAGGAAGTGATGCGCCCTGACGCGCGAAAACGCGATAGAGCAGATAATCACCGGTCGGCTCCTGCATCGCAATGACCATAACGAGGTCTTTATCCTCGTTGGACAGCGCGCCTGCTCCCAGTGGAACGCATCCATAAACCAACAATATGATGATAAGTAAGGATATAAGTTTTCGCATAGCCACCCTAACACGTATACTGTATAGCGGTCATGACGTTTTTCATTATAGAACAGATAAGGTTGTCGTGTGAACGAAAGCATTTCTGACCGCATTCGCGCGTTACGCGAGCAGCTCAACTACCATGCGCATCTCTACTATATCGACGATGCTCCCCAGATCAGCGACGAGGCGTATGATTCGCTCATGCGCGAGTTGGCCGATCTTGAAGCGGCACATCCCGAGCTGGTCACGGCCGATTCCCCGACCCAGCGCATCGGTGCGGCTCCCTTGGCGACTTTTGAGCCGGTCGAGCATACGGCACGGATGTATTCACTTGACAATGCAATGGATACTGCTGAGCTTGACGCCTGGATCGATCGTATCGAAGACACGATCGGGGAGACCACGTTCATAGCTGAGCTCAAGATCGACGGTTCGTCGATCGCCCTTACCTATGAGAGGGGAGTTCTGACGCGCGCGGCGACACGCGGGGACGGACGAGTGGGAGAGGACATTCTAGCTAATGTACGCACTATCAAGGATGTTCCGCAGATAATTCAAGACCGCACGCTGAGCGAGCTTGAGCGCTTCGAGGTGCGCGGCGAGGTCTACTTTCCCAAGAAAGCGTTCGAGAAACTCAACGAGATACAGGAGCGCGAGAGCCAGAAGGTCTTTGCCAATCCGCGCAACGCCGCTGCCGGCTCACTGCGTCAGAAAGATCCACGCATCACCGCCTCGCGTGGACTTGCCACCTTCATCTATGCGCGCGCTGACGATCCCGACGTTGTGCTGCCCGTGACCGATCAGTTCGATCTCTTAGGGTTGCTCAAACGCGCCGGATTCGCGACCAATCCCGATGTCGCGCGCTGCAAAAGTCGCGAAGAGATCCATGCGTTCTGCAAGGCGGCGATCGAGCGCCGGTTCGATCTACCCTACGAGATCGATGGGGTCGTCGTCAAGGTCGACTTGTTCGTCGAGCAGGACCGACTCGGCTATACCGCCAAAGCCCCGCGTTGGGCGATCGCGTTCAAATTCCCGCCTGAGGAGAAGACCACCGTGCTACGCGACATCACCATCCAAGTGGGACGGACCGGCGTACTCACCCCGGTCGCCATTTTCGATCCGGTGCTGGTCGCCGGCTCGACGATCGCGCGCGCCACGCTGCATAATGCCGAAGAGATCGCGCGCAAGGACCTCATGATCGGTGACACCGTCATCGTGCGCAAAGCCGGCGATGTCATCCCCGAGGTGGTCGCCCCGCTGGCCGAGCTACGCGATGGGACCGAGCGTGCGTTCGCGATGCCTGATACCTGTCCGAGCTGTGGGAGTCCTGTCCTGCGCGAGGAGGGCGAGGTGGCACTGCACTGTATCAACGCGTTGTGCCCGGCACAGCTGCAGGTCCGGCTCCAGCATTGGGTCTCGCGCGGGGCGGCTGATATCCAAGGACTCGGGCGCGAGACGATCGCAC
>Ga0123353_10002084_pt1 | contig 24708 bp, 15 predicted proteins | sample TergutLab28metaG_3_FD_92763 | JGI IMG/M metagenome (GOLD analysis project Ga0123353, IMG submission 92763) | Labiotermes labralis P3 segment gut microbial communities from Petit-Saut dam, French Guiana - Lab288 P3 | ecosystem: Host-associated > Arthropoda: Insects > Digestive system > Gut ...
AGCTACACAAACAATAGCAGCAACACCCAAAACAGCCGCTATACCCTCTTTCCCTGAAACGCCACATGCAACCAAAATTAAGCCTGTTACAACTAAAGCAGTGATAGTTAAACCGCTGACAGGATTACTGCTTGATCCGATGATACCTACTAAATATCCCGACACGGCAGCAAAAATAAAGGCTAAAACAATCATAACAGTTGAGGTAACGACTGCCACCAATATAGAGGTTTTGAATATAAAGAAAGTGATACAGAACGTTAATATAGCAGCTAAACAGATACCAATTAAAATATAAGCCGATTTCATATCTTTTTCGGTTCTTTCTACATTTTTACTTGTGCCTTGAGCCGTGTGTTTCAAGTCTTTGAATGCACGTGTTAAACCTGTACCCAAACTACTGCGCATGCGGTACAATGTGAAACAAGCCGCCACTAGCATTCCGCCAATGGCAATAATACGTACATATTCTCTCCAAACCACACCTGCTGCGTTTTGCCACGCTGTTGTTGAATCGGCAACCACTCCGGCATTTATTGCAAGTCCGTTAATAAAATCTCCGCCCAAAACAGCTAACAATACAGGCACCAACAATCCCCATGCAATTACTAAGCCGCTGAAGCTCAAAGATGCCAGGCGAGGTCCAATGATGTATCCTACCCCCAGATATGCGGGGCTTATAGCCGGTCCGCTTGCAAAGAAGCCGCCTTGCAGAGTTTGTCCGTTTGCCAATGTTGCTGCACCTGATTTGAAGAAAGTAGCCCAACCTGTTGCAAAAAGTTTTAGCTCTCCTGCAATTTTTATCAAAGCGCCGGCTGCCATTGCGATGAAAAGATACTTTGAGCCACTTGTTCCGGATTGTCCTGCTTTGTGAATTTCAACTGCGGCAACGCTTTCCGGAAACGGCAGTTCCTTATCTTCTACCATAACGCGACGAAGTAACGCTACAAACAATACGCCCAATACACCTCCGGCTATCAGAATAAGCGAAGCCGTTATGTAAGTGGACATTGAGAAAAACTCAGGCGATCCATTTTCACCATTCCAAATTCCTGCAATGAAAAATGCAGGAAGGGTGAAAATAGCGCCTGCTGCTACCGATTCTCCAATAGAACCGACAGTACGGGTAAAGTTTTCTTCAAGGAGCGTTCCTTTAAAGAAACGTAAAATAGCCATTCCTATAACAGCTGCAGGGTAAGTGGCTGCGATAGTCATACCTGCCTTTAAGCCGAGATACGCATTGGCTGCGCCCAGTACAACAGATAGAACTAAACCAATGAGTAACGCTCGTAGCGTAAACTCTTTCATGTTTGTACCCGCCGAAATAAGCGGTACGAATTTGTTGTCAGTTGATAAATTTTGTGTGCCCATAGATTAATTTTGATTTATATTTGGTGATTATTTTTTGATTCAACAATTGAGATTTTTTTTTCGCTTGCAAAGATATATTTTTTAATTAAGCACACACAGCTCTGCAAACCAAGGCATATTATTTTACAGTACGCTGAACGTATGATTGTTAGCCAATTGCCCGTCTTCCATATCTTCTGCGAGTAGTTTCGGTATCACTAAAATATTAACTTTGCAACCTTAGTAACAAGAACTTACAGAAAAAAATCACACCCCTTGCCCTGTATATATTACTTTCAAATTTGGTTACAAAAATATCCTATCTTTGCACCCAATTTAGTAATTTTAATTTTTTCACTGACGACAATCAATTTCAATAAAGGAAAAAATGCATATATACTTTGAAATGGGTAGCCAGTTCCGATTTGAATAAGTTGAAAGAAATACAAAGCATATTGCTGAAAATTAAACTCGAATGTTGCGCTACATTTTAAAACGCTTAAGCTATGGTCTGTTGGTCATGTTTGGGGTTATCACATTAGTGTTCTTTTTGTTCACAGTGCTCCCATCCGACCCCACGCGCATGATGCTGGGGCAACGCACCGACCTTGAAACGGAAAGCGCTATCCGCAAAGAGTTAGGACTTGAGCTGCCTGTCGGTATTCAATATTTAGGATATCTAAACGACTTGTCGCCAATAGCATGGTACAAAACCACCGATTCAAACTCGTTCTTTTATTTGAACCCCAACAACTACCAATATCTAAAAATCGTATCTTTTTCAAATTCATCTGTGGTACTCAAAAAGCCCTACTTGCGTCGTTCGTTTCAAAGCAAACGCTTAGTGTCAGAGGTGATTGCGGAGGCATTTCCCAAAACGGCATTGTTGGCATTTGTGGCTATTTTTATGGCGATGCTGGTTGGTATTTTTATCGGGGTGTTGTGCGCTGTTTATAAAGATACGTGGTTCGACAAGGTTGCGCTCTTTTTCTCCGTGCTGGGGATGTCGGTGCCCTCTTTTTTCGCTGCGATACTCTTTGCGTGGCTCTTTGCCTTTGTGCTTGCCGATGTTACGCACCTGAACCTCATCGGCAGCCTGTACGCCGTTGACGATTACGGCGCTGGCGTACATTTGGAATTGAAAAACTTGATTCTACCTGCCATCACACTGGGAATAAGACCATTGGCAGTAGTGGTGGAACTTACAAAAAACTCGGTATTAGATGTATTTTCGCAAGATTACGTTCGAACTGCGCGAGCAAAAGGATTGCCCTATCGAACAATTTTGGTTAAACATGTGTTGAAGAACGCACTCAATCCGGTGGTTACGGCTATTTCGGGATGGTTAGCTTCCCTGTTGGCAGGCGCGGTTTTTGTAGAATATATTTTCGATTGGAAAGGTATTGGCGTTTTAATGGTTGATGGTTTGGAAAAATACGATTTCCCCGTCGTCATGGGAACATTGTTGTACATCTCCATCATATTAGTTGTCATCAATATCTTATGCGATATTATTTACGGCTGGTTAGACCCGAGGGTGAAATTGGCATGAAATTGGAAACATATTAATTTTGACGATTATGGAAATTGAATACGAAAAACACACACTATTACCTAGCTTTGTTGATACACGCTCGCGGACAAATATTTTATTATTTTTGCCGTTGGTTGCTCGTTGGGAAATAGATGTGAGCCGCAACTGCGGCAATATGCCGGACGTTGGGCGCAACCATTGGGCGTGTGTCGCCAATTTTACCCTATTCTGGGCAAGTGAACCGCAATTGACAAAACAGAAAAAATAATCATTTTTAATGGAAAAAACAATCTATCTCGAAAACCACATTGCTATTGGTGTTTATGGCAAAAATAACGGCAATATTGAACTTTTAACACACATCTATCCCAAGTTAAAAATTACGGCGCGCGGAAACGAAGTAAAAGTGGTTGGCGAAGATTCTGAAGTAACGTTTTTTGAGCAACGCCTTCAATTGCTGCAAATTCATTTCGAGCGCTTTGGAAAGGTTACTGAAACCGATGTGCTAAATATTACATCCGCAGAAGATGATTCTTTTTATCGTTTAGATAACGGCAATATTAAGAACGACATTTTGCTACACGGTCGGGAAGGTCGTATTGTTAAAGCTATTACGCCAAATCAAAAGAAGATGGTGGAAAGTGCAGATATCAATGATATGATCTTTACAATTGGCCCAGCTGGAACAGGAAAGACCTATACAGCAGTAGCTTTAGCGGTTCGAGCGCTCAAAAACAAGCAGATACGAAGAATTATCTTAACTAGACCGGCAGTAGAAGCTGGCGAAAACCTCGGCTTTCTCCCCGGAGATTTGAAAGACAAACTTGACCCATACCTGCAACCCTTGTACGATGCACTTTGGGATATGATGCCCATGCAAAAACTGCTCTCCTACATGGAAGACAAAACTATTGAGATTGCGCCGCTAGCATTTATGCGCGGCAGAACATTGGATAATGCATACGTTATTTTGGATGAAGCGCAAAACGCCACAAAATCACAATTAAAAATGTTTCTTACACGTATGGGAAAAAACGCTAAATTTTTCATTACCGGAGATTTAACACAAGTGGATTTACCACATCACCAACAATCGGGTTTAGTATTAGCCTCTCAAATATTAAAAGATATTAAAGGAATTGATTTTATTTTTATGAATCAATCAGATGTGGTTAGACATCATTTAGTCACAAAAGTTATTGACAGATATGAGGCGTATGATAATAAAAATTACTGATTTAAAATTGTGTAATAGCTACAGCTACACTGGTTGTATGTTCGTTTCTCTGTCTTATAATATTTAAAATTCTTTCTGATGCACCGAGGTTCTGTATTACATAATCCTTACATATTTCGCAAATTGAACGATAATAGGATAAATCGGCTTCAAAAGCGTACAATTTTTCTGCCACTTCGTTGGCGTTTGTGACAGAAAATGCCGCACCGCTTTTTACTAATTCTACTGCTTCGTTAAATTTTTGATAATGAGGGCCAAAAAAGATCGGTTTTTCAAATACGGCGGCTTCTAATATGTTATGTAATCCTGTTTTAAACGCGCCTCCAATGTAAGAAATATCAGCATATTTATAAATTTTGCTTAACAACCCAATAGAGTCAATGATCAATATTTGGCAGTTTAAAAGATCTTTTCCCTCTTTTTCAGAAAAACAGATTGACGAAAACGAAGAAAAGGTTTTTTTCATCTGCTCTACATGTTTTTTTTCAACAATGTGTGGCACAATTACAAGCTTATAGCTATGATTTATTTTTTGAAATAGTTTGGCTAACAGTTTTTCATCTTGCATCCACGTACTTCCTGCAACCAAGAGCCTCTTGTTGTTTTTAAATGAAATGATGAAATCTAATGTATAATCTTGTTTTGCAATAGTATATACCCTGTCAAAACGTGTATCACCGGAAATGGTTACATTAGAAATTCCATATCGATTTAAAAGCTTTTGTGAGTTTTCATTCTGCACAAAAAAATAACTACATTTTTTTAACTGTTTTAAAAACCATTTTCCATAACCTTTAAAGAAGTACTGGTTTTCTCTAAAAATTGCTGAAACATAGTAAAACGGGATGTTTGCTTTAGAGAGTTCGTGAATATAGTTATACCAAAATTCATATTTTATAAAGAAAACTTTTTGAGGCTTTACAATATGAATAAATTTTTTTGCATTTTTTAGTGTATCAACCGGCAAATAGGCAATAATATCTGCAACAGGGTCGTTTTTCTTTACTTCAAAACCTGAAGGTGAAAAAAAAGTGAGTAAAAGTGTAATATTTTTATCCTGTTTAATTTTTTCCATTAACGGTTTTCCCTGTTCAAATTCTCCTAGTGAAGCGCAGTGAATCCAAATTATATTGTTTTTTCCGGCGCACTTTTCTTCAAGAGAGTGGAAAATATTTTTTCTACCATCGCACCACAACTTTGCTTTATTAAAAAAAAGCGAAGCGAATTTAATTAAACAAGCATGAATTGAAATAAAGAACGAGTACAGAGGCATAGTATTAATTATTCAACTTTTCGTGATTATGATTTAAGCCGCTCTTCAATAGATTTAGGTTTATTAAGTCTATCAAGTTTTTACATTTCTTTGATTTATAATACAGTTTAGCGTATTGTAACGCCAATTAAATCGCTTTTATTGTGTAATGAAATAATAAACTGTTTCCCTTTTTCCCTCGAGAAACCGCCCGAAAAATATACCATTTTTTTTGAGCATTTTTATCTTGATTTGAATTATTTAACAGAACGCATTTTTTTAATGCATTTGCCCCGAATGATAAATATTTTCAGTTATATACAACACGCACCATTCCACATTATTGTACCCCATTTCTCGAATAGCCTCACAATATTGCTCTATCTGCTCTTTGTGGGAAGCATTGGACTCTCCCGTTTTGTAGTCAACTACTACCACTTTGTCCTCAAAAAAAACTACCCTGTCCGGGCGTACCAAATTTCCATCAGGCAGCAGGATAGAGGTTTCGTTCAACATTTTAACATTCGGAGCAAAATAGGGCAAGAGCGTTTTATCTTTCAATATTTTATTAAAAAACCGAACAAGGTCTTCCCTATAAGCCTCATCAATATGTTGCACCGCCAGTTTAATCTCTTCATCATTTTGCGGAAAAGAGGCTAAAGAAGCGAGATAGTTGTGGATGGAGATGCCGTACTCTCTTTGAATTGAGTACTGAGTATTGAGTATTGAGTATTGAGTATTATTGCCCATCATCTTATCATCAAATCGCCTAATCATCTCATCATCTAATTGCCTAATCGTCTTATCATTTAATAGCCTAATCATCTCATCATCTAATCGCTTCATCAGCGGTAGTCCTACCTCGTATTCCGAATAAAACCCTGCCAAAAACTTACTGTAATTTCCGCGGCTCGCATCTTCTTTCTCGGTAATTATGTGCAACTCCTTGCCGGCGCGAGTGTGGGCTACATACAACATATTGAGCTTGTCGGTAAGTGTTTTTTGCGATTCCCTGTCATATATATATTGGTAGCGTTCAGGCGTTCCTTTTTTAGTTAAAGAAACCCAATCGTATTCCAACCCTGTAACTTGTTCATCATCACAGAGAAGGGCATAGTCTTTCGTGAGATAATTATGATACCTGCTAAACGGAAAAATCACAACAGGATATTCTAATCCTTTGGATTTGTGAATGGTAGAAACAGTAATGGCGTCAATTCCCGAAGGGGTAGAAAGTGCAACGCCCTGCCCTTTCTCTTCCCACCACTCTAAAAAAAGAGAAATAGTTCCGTTACGATTCGTAATAAAACTTTCTACTTCATCTAATAATCTCATTATAAATGGATTGTTTGACGAAAATGAATAGATTTTAAAAATTTCATTAACTAAGGTGAACAAAGGAAGAGATGCCAATTTTTGTCTGTCAATATGAATATTAATATTTGTTAAAAATTGTTGAAATAGCTCTTCGGTTTGAACATAATGAATATGGCGCTCTAACAAAAGATTGTTGTGCTGTGTGAGATAATGAATGATAGATAGCTTTGCCAATTTATCTTTTTCCGAAACCAAATATTGCAAAGTGGCAACCACTACATTTATTTCAGCAGAAGCCGATAGTTGTAATGATTGAACAGAGATTATTGGGATATTTTGTGTGATAAAAAAAGCGCCGATGTTGCTTGCCAGTTCATTGCCACTCACTAATATTGCAATATTTTTAAACTCATAGCCACGTTGCAGCGCATCTAAAACGGTTTCTAAAACAGGGTCCAATACAAATTCCTGAAAAGAACGGTTGTCTTCCTCTTCCTGAAAACGTACCGTAACAATTCCTTCCGCAGCGCCGTTTTTAACTTGTTGTTTCACATCTTCATAATAGTTTTTTGCATGTTCGAAATGTGCACCGGTGTCTGTTAAATAATTAAAAAACTCATTGTTAAATGTTACCACTTTTTTTGATGAACGATAATTGGTATCCAGCAATTCCACGCGATATTCTTTGTTTTCTTGTGCGTAAGGCAGAACACTCTCTTTATATCCTTCAATATTAGATAGTTTCTGTAAAATATCGGCATCTCCGTTGCGAAAGCGGTAAATCGCCTGTTTCAAATCACCAAAGAGAAACACTTGCCCTTGTTCGTTGAATCTATTATTTCCGGATAATGCGTTTTTAATCAGCGGGATAAGGTTTTCCCATTGCAATTTTGAGGTGTCTTGAAACTCATCAATAAAAAAGTAAGAGTATTGATTTCCAATTTTTTCGTAGATAAAGGGAACATCATCATCTTTGCTAATCTTATCGGCGATTAAAGCGTTGGTTTCCGAGAGGAAAAAAAGATTGTCTTGCGCTTTAATTTCATCCATAATTGTCTTTAAGTCAAACAACAGTGCCAATTGAAACAGGTTTTTTGTAAAAAACTCAAATTCAATCTCTTTGGCTTGAAGTTCGATATACGTCTCAGATTTTTTTTCTTGTTTAGTAGTAAAATTTTTCAATTGCGCTCTTACCTGATAGAGTTCTCGATTCATCTTTTTCTTCGCCTGTTCAAAATTTTTATTTTCAGACTCTTGAAGTTTTTTTAAAGGAAGATTCACCTCCTCTTCCATACTAAATCTTAACAATTTCAAAATCTCCCGTTCTATTTTCCATTTTCCTTTTTCCAACATCAAATTATTAACTAAATCCATCACACGTTCAGTAAGTTGGGTATTATTTTTTGAAATACGATGGATTAAAACGGAAATGGTTTCTCTAAAAAAATCTTCCAATTCAATTTCTAAGTTAAACTGCGTGTTAAGTCCGAACTCCAACGCGAACGCTCGCAAAATGCGCTGAAAAAAACTGTCAATAGTGCTGATAGAAAACCGGTCGTATTCATACAAAATGCTATGTAATAACGCTTTCGATTGGTCTTTAATGTAATCATACTTTTTCTCTTCGGGCAGGTGATTTGTAATTTTGGCAACAATTTGGTTATATGTATGCTGATAATCTGATGAGACAGTCGTTTCAAACGCAAAGTGCACTAATGTACTCACGATGCGCGATTTCATTTCGGCTGTGGCATTATTGGTGAAAGTAATGGCGAGTACGTGGTAAAATTTTTCGGGTTGCGGCAGGCACAACGATAAGTATTCCATTACTAAACGTGACGTTTTTCCAGATCCGGCGGACGCTTTATAGAGGGTAAACATGGGATAGACAATTTGCAGCGAAAATAGGGTATATGATTGTTAATAATTTTTATTTTTTTTCTTGTATGTTATAATATCATTAAAATTAAAGAACTTAAACCCATAGTCAAAGGCTAGATAATCTGCAACAGGAGCGTGTGCTCTTAGCGAAGCGCCTATAAAATGGTTTAACTCCTTACCTATATAAATTCTGAATCCTACTTTTTCATACACAAGCGGATAGCGTTTCAGAGTACCTCCATTATCCCAGTTTTGTGCCAAATCCATATACTTTGCTTGTCCCGGACCCTTAAAAACGTATATACCAACACCCACATGCAGGGCGTAGCGTCCAAACAATAACTCGGTAAAGCCATAAAAAGCTCCGGTGAAAATATTTTTCGGCATAGGAATACGCGGCGAATCGGGCTTTTCCCATTCTGATTTGTTATAATCTTTAGAATGTGCTAAAAACCTAACATAAAAAGCCTCAAATGAGACTCCTGCTTTTATTACCGGTAAAAAACTCCTCATATAGCCTAAGCTTATTCCTGTTTTGAAATAATAATTATCGTCGTAACGGGCTATGAGCCAACCAGGGTCAACGGTAAAAAACAACGCATTTAGAGGTTTGAACTTCGGAAATGTATCTACTTTTTGAAACTCTACCCTTGGGTTAAAGAAATAACGTAAACATGCAACCCCTTGAATTTCATTAATTCCGAAATTAGGCATGTTCATACTCGCATTGGAAGCATGGTTGAAATTGGCGCTAAAACATAAATCAAACTGTTTTGTAAGTTGAAAGTCGAAACCCATTTGAAGACTGATATAAGGCGTAACGTACAGTGATATTAAACAATTATTTGGATATTCCCTACTTTCACCATTTTCATTAATGTAGTTGTTTGGATTATTTGGATCCGGTGTTAAAATATCGGGTTTATAGACTACGTTTTTTCTATGGATTTTAGTAAAATAGGCAGCTCCCATTCCAATCTGATAGTTCCAGTTAAACCATTTATATCGAAAGAAACTTCCTTGAAAATATCCAAACAATGCAATACTCTGTCCTATCACTTTGTTTCGTTCTTTCCTCACAGAGGGCGGGTCGAAAAAATTGAAATAGCTTGAATATTTAAGTGCTACTCCATAAGATGGAAAATAGAGCATCTTCTCCCATTGGTTTTTTCCGTTGGTTTGTTTTCCTAATCTAAACTCAATCCCTCCATAATACAAGTTTTTCAGATATATCGCAGACTGTGGGTGATACAGGGCGGTTCCGTAGCGTAATCCTGCTTCAATAAAAAGATTCTGTTGTTTAAAATCTTGCGCGATAGCTTTACTATTAAACAGCAATACAAAGAGTATAAGAAAAGAGATTGGATTTTTCACATTTAGCGCTATCAAAACGCCGCAAAAATACACTTTTCGTAATTTATTTTTTGTACTATTGCAGAGCCATAGGAAACAAGTTTTTATATTTAATAATCAATAATTTAGAGTAGAAAAAATGAAATTAGACATTCTTCTTGGGTTACAATGGGGCGACGAGGGCAAGGGTAAAGTAGTTGACGTGCTTACTCCGCACTACGATGTAATTGCACGGTTTCAGGGAGGTCCAAACGCAGGGCATACACTTGAATTTAACGGTATTAAGCACATATTGCATACCATCCCATCCGGAATTTTTCATCCCGATAAAATTAACATCATCGGTAATGGGGTAGTTATAGATCCTGTGGTTTTTAAAAAAGAGATTGAGTCGTTGGAAAAAATTGGGGTCAATCCTGTAGAAAATCTCTTTATCTCAAAAAAGGCACATCTGATTTTACCTACACACAGGTGGATAGATGCGATGTTAGAAAAACAGAAAGGAGAGCAAAAAGTAGGCTCTACTCTAAAAGGTATTGGTCCTGCTTATACGGATAAAGTTGCACGCAACGGTTTTCGTATATGCGACCTAATAGCATTTGATTTTTTAGAGAGATTTGAAACTATCTATAAAAATCATACCGACTTACTGATTAAAAATTCTTATAACCCACACGAGGATATTGCAACTGTTTTTAATGAATGGTTACAGTCGCTCCAAACTATTCTACGGTTCAATTTGATAGACAGTGAATTTGCGGTTAACCAATATTTGAAAGAAGATAAAAAAGTACTGGCAGAGGGCGCACAGGGTACACTTTTAGATATTGATTTTGGGTCTTATCCGTTTGTAACTTCGTCGAATACGGTGGCTGCCGGTGCATGTACCGGATTAGGAGTAGCGCCGAACCAAACCGGACGGGTAATTGGTATTCTGAAAGCTTATTGCACCCGTGTAGGGAACGGTCCGTTTCCCACCGAACTTTTTGACGAAACTGGAGAACAGTTACGTAAACAGGGACATGAGTTCGGTTCAACAACCGGACGCGCCCGCCGTTGCGGGTGGCTCGATTTGGTAGCGCTGAAATATGCCATTATGATTAATGGAGTTACTGAAATTGTTCTTACTAAAGCAGATGTAATGGATAATTTCGATATCATTAAAATTTGCACGGTATATAAAATTAAAAACGAAACAACCCGCCAATTTCCCAGCGAAATAAATGAAGAAATTATCCCTGTTTATAAAGAGTTTACAGGATGGAAACAAAGCCTTTCCGGTATAATGGATTATGAAAATTTACCTCAAGCCTTCAAGGATTATGTGGCATTTGTTGAAACCGAAACAGGCGTTCCGATAACCGTTGTTTCTACCGGTCCAGACAGAAGTGAAACCATAATTCGGCAGAAATGAAAAAAAATAGATGGCTTATTTTAACAGCAATACTTTTATTAGCAGGTTTGTTCATATCCTGTGCCTCCTCAAAACACCATACATACAAATATAAAACAAACTCAAAATACAAAAACGTTAAAGGGTGCAGTTGCAGGTAATTTTGTAGCGACGTTGCATACAATGCTCTTATGATTACTGCTCTTTAAACTCAATCTGGTCTTTCAACACAAATGCACCGGGAAAATGAAACGCAATTTTTTGTAATGCCTTGTATGCTTCTAATTTTGTGCGGAAGTTGCCCACTCTAAGTCTGAAATTGGGTTCAGCATAGGTAGTATAACAAGGAATTTTTGGGAATAGCTGTTTAAACTGCTCTGCAACATTTTCAATCGAAGCTTTTGAGTTTACTCCTGAGTATGAAGTAATTTGAATACGAAAACCATCAATCCTTTTCATTTTTTTCCATGTTTCAACATATTGCTGTTCTAGTAAATTGATACCATTTTCCATATTATAGGAAACGTTTCTTTGCGCCCACAGTAGCGTAAAAGAGAAACATAAAAATACAAATAGGGTGCTTCTTTTCATAACATAAAAAATAATGGCAAAAATAAAAAAATAAATACAATTCTTTACAGTCTTTTTTTTCTATTTTTGCACACTAAAAAATTTTTTTAATTATGGGTCTTTTTTCATTTTTTACCAAAGAGTTAGCTATTGATTTAGGTACAGCAAATACCGTTATTTTACATAATGAAAAAGTGGTTATAGATGAGCCATCCATAATTGCTGTAGATAGAGCCACCCGACGTGTGAGAGCTGTAGGGAAAAAAGCTCTTCCCATGCGAGGCAGAGAAAACGAGAATATTCAAACTATTCGTCCGCTGAAAGATGGAGTTATTGCCGATTTTCAATCTACCGAAATGATGCTTCGAGAGTTTATCAAGATGACAGGTTCAAAAGGGGTTCTTTTTCCTCCGGCGTTAAAGATGGTGATCTGTATTCCATCGGGAATAACAGAGGTTGAGGAACGTGCCGTGCGCGATTCTGCAGAGCAGTCGGGCGCAAAAGAGGTACGCATGATTCACGAGCCAATGGCTGCTGCCATTGGTATTGGGATAGATGTATTAGATGCCAATGGAAATATGGTGATTGATATTGGTGGGGGCACCAGCGAAATTGCTGTATTGGCTTTGGGCGGCATTGTTACCAGCAAATCAATAAAAGTTGCCGGCGATGAATTTAATGATGATATTATTGACTTTATGCGCAAAAGGCACAATATTTCTATTGGCGAAGCCTCTGCTGAGCGAGTGAAAATTAACGTAGGATCTGCCATTGAAGATTTGGAAAACCCTCCGGAAGATTACGAAGTTTACGGACGAGATTTGCTGCAAGGTATTCCTATCGCAGTGAAGGTAAGCTATCAGGAAATAGCTCAAGCATTAGACAGATCTATTTCAAAAATAGAGATGGCTGTTATTAACACTTTGGAAAGCACTCCTCCCGAACTTGCCGCCGACATTTACAAAACCGGAATCTACATGGCGGGTGGCGGCTCACTCCTAAGAGGGTTAGATAAGCGTATTGCAAAGAAAACCAAACTTAAAGTACATGTGGCCGAAGACCCGCTTAAAGCAGTGGCGCGAGGCACAAGCATTGCATTGAAAAACTTTGATAAGTTTACGTTCTTAATAAAATAAGAGGCACTTCTTGTTAAGTTTACGTTCTTAATAAAATAAGAGGCACTTCTTGTTTCGTATCTCACCTTGCGAAGTACAAATATCTTTGGTCAAGAATTGTTGCTTTCTCTTTTAATCCGTCTAAAATAGCATTGTCTGTTCTGCCTCTTCCTGCGGCGGCATTTCTTAATGCTGTTTTTTCCATGGTAAAGTTTAAGGATGGTTCTCCGGGTTCGTTCATCTTATAGATAGAAACCGCATATACGTTGTTTTTTCCGCTAACAGTAGCCGGTTGTTCAAGAGGTAGCGTAAATATCTTTCCTATTGCGCCGCTCTCGATGCCTCTGTTTTGATAGGTTTCCCCGCCGAAAGTCAAAGTTACGCTATCCATAAGGCTTGCCTGATATTTTTCAGCAATTTGTTGTAACGAAGAGCCGCTATTTAATTCATCGGAAATTGTTTTTTCTACGAACTCTAATTTTTTCATGGCGATAAGCTCCGTTTCAATAGCTGTACGTACCGACTCTATCTGAGGTGTTCCTTTCTTCTTCATATCACGCAGGGCAGCTACTACGAAGAAGCTGTTATTGTTAATATTGAAAATATCTGAGATCTCATTAATTTTAGTATTCGGGTTGTACGCCCAACTTACAATTTCTCTTGCATTTTGTAGCTGGGCAATGGTAGCTGACATGGAGGTAATATCTTTCCCCTGAGCAACCTGTATCCCTTTTTGAGCGGCAAGTGTCATTAAATCATTAGCAGAGTAACTTTCAGCCTGCAATTGTACTGCCTGGCTGCGGATAGACTTAATGGTGGCTTCAGAAGGTTTAATCTCTTCGGAATAGATTACAAACTGACGCTTTTCAATTGGAGCAGTACGTTGTAATATTTGAAATACTCTAAACTCTGAGGGGAGATCGTGAATATAGATGTCATTGTTTAAGAAAGAGTTGTATAATTGAGGATAAATTGAATGTTCGGCAACCCAAACGGTGGTATCTGCAGCATTTCTACCGCCAAGATAGTCGGGAATTAAGGTAAAGATATTTCCACCTCTTTGAAGCACATTTTTAATACTGTCGGCAATTGCCTTTGCCTCATTTTTAGTTCGGAGCGAGTTTGGCGTTCTATCAGTTTTATAATCAATGATAAGAAATGCAACCTCTACAGAGTCGGGGCGTTTTTCAGAGCCGTAAGTTTTACCGTAATACCATACAGCATTTTCATGTTCAACAGGTTCTATAACAGTTCCTACTGGTCTGTCGAAGATCAGTTTGACCAGAGTGTCAATATTAATATCACTTCTTTTAAAATAAATGCTGTCTAATTGCCCATACATCATCGAAACATGATAGCTTTCCAGTGAAGTTGCTTCTCTAATGCGGGCGGTTCTGTTCATCACCGTATCTCGAATTGCAACTAAATCTTCGGCAGATGGTTGAATGGGGAAAAGTGCCATGTCAATATCTCGGGAGTCGTTTTTAACTTCATAGCGATTGCTGTTTTTCTTGAACCATTCTTTCACATCTTTGTCTGTAACATCAGGCTGGATTTCGTTAAATTGAGCAGCTGTGGGAAAAACTGTAACGGCTTTAGCTAAGATGGAGTTGTTGTTAGCAGCAAAAAACTTTGCAGCTTCGTCAGAGAAATTCACAACATTTTGCACCAAAGCTCTGTATCGTGCTTTCTGGGCATCAATAACAGCGAAACGTTCAATTGCCTTATAGGCGTTGTAAAATTCACGCACCTGAGGCTCATTTTTATATTCTTCAATATTGGAAATAAACCCGATAGCTTGTTCTATATCGCTTCGTTGGGCGATAAAAGAGACCATGCGTTGCAATAAGTCATTGGGTTGTTGTGAATTGAGACTGGCAACCAGACCTGCAGCAATCTCTTCATACATCTCTTTAGAAAAGCTTAGTCCTAAGTTTTTCAACTGGTTTTCCAGAATTGTTTGTTCCAGAAGTTGAAGCCATGTTGTTTCGTGCACTTGTGCGTTTTGGGTTTCATCTAATGAAGACAAATCAAAATAGATTCTCCAAAGTGCATTATTCTGGTCTAACCGAGCGCGATATTCTTCATCCAATTTTTTACCGTTAATTTTTACCATTGTATATTTATCGGAGAAGAGCCCTGATAACTGAGAAATATCTCCCATCACAAAAGCGAGGAGCGCGATACCAATAATACACATTAGAAGGATTCCATGTTTACGAATTGAGCCAATTGCTGCCATACCTAACTATTAATAATTAATACTTTTTTATAAATTTTAAAATGAAGCGGCAAAAATAGTATTTTTTCTTTATCAAAACTTTAGTCGAATTCCGGTCGTTTTCGCTCTCTTGGTTTCTCGTTGCATCCGCTTGGATCCCCTGTATATGCAGCTGGAATGGTGAAGTTATAGCCTGGATATTTTTCCGGTTCGGAGACAATTTTATGATAGGGCAATTCCGGATCTTCGTAGCATTTTTGCATAAACATAGCAAATATGGGCATTGCAGTTCGTGCACCCTGTCCTAAAGCAAGGGTGCGAAAATGCACAGATCTCTCCTCACAACCCACCCAAACGCCCGCCGTAAGCATCGGTGTATATCCTACAAACCAACCGTCGGAATGATTGTCGGTAGTACCTGTTTTTCCTGCTAATGGGAAGTGAAGTTTGTATTGGCTTCGAAGCCGCCCCCCTGTGCCATAGTCTACTACGCCTTGCATAAGCCGCGCAGTTTTAAAAGCGGTAATCTGATCCATCGCTTCGTTGGTTTTGGGCACATACTCGTAAATAGTGCTACCGTTGTTGTCGCAAATTCTGGTAATGAAAGCAGGTTCAACATATACTCCCTGGTTGGGAAAACAATTCATAGCACCTACTTGCTCATAAAGAGACAAGTCGCACGATCCCAAACAAATAGAAGGCACTGCGGGAATATCGGAAGTGATCCCCATACTGCGCACTAATTTAATAACAGACTGTGGTCCAAATTGTTTCATTAAATATGCTGAAATATAGTTGAGCGAATGCGCGAGCGCTTCATTTAAAGGGAGCATCATCCCTCTTTTAAAATCGCTCGAGTTTCTGGGTGTCCACGTACCACCTTCCGGCAGGTGAAAAGTAACCGGTACATTTGGTACCATGGTGCAAGGCGAGTATTCTCCCGATTGCATTGCTACGGTATAGATGTATGGTTTAAAGGTTGACCCAACCTGGCGTTTGGAAAGTTTTACATGATCGAATTGAAAATATTGGTAATTAACGCCACCCACGTATGCTTTTATGTGCCCTGTGTTCACATCCATTGCCATCATACCGCAGTGCAAAAATGATTTCATGTAGCGGATCGAATCTATGGGTGTCATCAAAGTATCAACAAATCCTCTGTCCCAAGTTATGATTTTCATTTCTGTTTTAGTAGCAAATGCTTTTTTAATATCTTCCTCTGTAGCATCTGCATCTTTCATTAGCGCATATCTTTCAGAACGTCTCATGGCTATATTTAAAATACGCTGGGTTTCTTCTGCCGAGAGATTATTAAATGGCGCGTTTTTCAGTCCTTTTATATGTTTAAAAAACAACGGTTGCAAATAGTTGCATATATGCTCTTGTACCGCCTTTTCGGCATGTTTTTGCATGCGAGAGTCTATGGTAGTATAGATTTTTAGCCCATCTTTATAAATATCGTACAGAGAGCCGTCGGGTTTAGGATTGTTTCTGCACCAGTCTGCCAGCCACAGTCGCAAATACTCTCTAAAATAGGTAGCAATACCTGTGGCGTGATGCTGCACGGCAAATTGAGATAAATCAATATGTAAACTCTGAATTGAATCACGCTCATTTTTTGTCAGGTACTTATATTTATAAAGCTGATCTATAACCACATTTCTTCTCTGTAATGAAGCTGTAGGATTTCTTCGCGGACTGAATTTGGTGGGAGCTTTTAACATTCCTATCAACAGTGCAGATTCTTCAATGGTTAGATCGGCGGGAGTTTTATTAAAATAGGTAGCTGCTGCCGATTTGATACCCATTGAATTGTTTCCGAAATCCACGGTATTCAAATACATTGCCAAAATTTCGTTTTTGGCGTATTCACGCTCTAATTTTACGGCAACCACCCATTCTTTAAATTTGGTGAATATGGTTTTGAGTTTACTGGCATTGGGATCACGCGGGAATAGGTTTTTTGCTAACTGCTGTGTAAGCGTACTGCCGCCGCCCTTGTTCGAGCGGGTTATTACACCAACAAATACACGCCCCAGCGCTCTGATGTCAATTCCGGAATGGTTTTCAAAACGAACATCTTCGGTAGCTTTCAATGCATTAATGAGGTGTAGAGAAAGTTCGTCATACTTACAGGGCGATCGGTTTTCCAAATAATACTTCCCGAGAAGTTCGCCGTCGCAGGAATAAACCTCGGTAGCCAAGTTTGTACGTGGGTTTTCCAACTCCGAAAATGCAGGCATGAACCCCAGCCAGCCCATTGAAATAAGGGTAAATAAAATGGATAGTGTTACAATTATACAGCCAAACAATAGCCAAAACGGATTGATCCATTTCGATTTAGATATTGTCTTTTTTTGTTTTTTCTTTTTTGGGGATGAGGAATTGTACATACGTTTGTAAAAAATACCTTATATAATTAACGTGCGAAATAATAAAAAATTGAATGATTTGAAAACAACACTACAAAAAAAACATATTTTTGCCGCCTGCTTTGCCCAGGTGGTGGAATTGGTAGACACGCTACTTTGAGGGGGTAGTGAGAGGACTCTCGTGCAAGTTCGACTCTTGTCCTGGGCACAAAAACTAGTGATTAACCATTAATCATTATCCTTTAATCAAAATGCTTTTCAAAAACCTCTTAGTTTCTCCTGCACTTAAAACCCGACTTATTTCTTTGGTAAGAGAGAACCGTATCAGCCATGCGCAACTTTTTCTTTCTCAGGCAGGAACTCACAGTTTTGCTTTGGCGGTAGCTTATGCGCAGTATATTTGTTGCCAGAATAGAAAGGAGGATGACTCTTGCGGCGTTTGTCCTTCGTGCGCAAAATTTGAAAAATTGGCACACCCAGATCTGCACATGGTTTTTCCTAACTGTATTACAAAAAAAATAAAAAAAGACCCCGATTCACGACAGTTTGCTCAAGAGTTTCGGGATTTTGTTTTTGCAAAAAACTACCATATTGATATGGAAGATTGGCTGTTGGAACTTGGAGGAGAAAACAAACAGGCTACCATCAACATACGTGACTGTTCCAATATTATTCAGCAAAACAGTATTCAATCGTATGAAGGTGGATACAAAATTTTTATTTTTTGGGGCTTAGACAAACTGTATCATGCGGCTGCTCCAAAACTGCTTAAAACATTGGAAGAGCCGGAAAAAAACACGCTGTTCATTTTGCTTACCGAAAATCAAGATAGAATATTATCCACCATTTTATCGCGTACTCAATTGGTAAATATTCCTCTATTGAATAGCGAAGCTATAGCACAACAGTTAGTTATAGATTTTGGGATGGCACCTCAAAAAGCAGCAGATATTGCCGAAATTAGTGAAGGCAGCTATGTAAAAGCAATCAAGCTGCACGAAAACAGCAGCGAATTACGCGAAATGTTGAAAAAGTTTGAAATACTTTTTTCCAGTATGTCAGCTTTAAAAAATAATGCATCAGCACAACAAATAAACTACTTAACCGTACAGGATACTATTGTATCAATTGTGGATTTAGGAAGAGAAGAACAAAAAAACTTCCTGCGTTTTGTATCAAGAATGATACGTAACATATTGATGCTGGGTTCTAAGAACGAAGAAGTAGTAAAAGCTACCACCGAAGAAAAGAAAACAATGAATGTATTTACGAAAGTGATTGCATTAAAAAACGCACAATCCATTCTCAACGAATGTAACGATGCGTTATATCATATTGAACGAAATGGGAATTCTACACTAATTTTTACTGACTTCTATTTGAAAGTAAGCAGATTAATGATTTGCTAATCATCTGATTAGCAAATAAATTTAATATCGTAAATTATTTTGGAATATCCAGCAATTCTACCTCAAAAATCAGTGTTGCGCCGGGCTTGATAAGGGGAGCAGAGCCTCTGTCGCCGTAAGCTAAATCGGAAGGTATGTAGAAGATGAATTTGGAACCTACCTGCATCAGCTGTACTCCTTCAGTCCAGCCTCTAATTACTTGGTTTAATCCGAAATCAATAGGTTGGCCACGTTCAACAGATGAGTCAAATACTTGCCCATCTAATAGCTTTCCGGTATAATGTACTTTCACTTTGTCTGTAGCTTCCGGCTTTGGACCGCTACCCATAACAATTACTTCGTACTGCAATCCTGAGGAGGTCTCCTTAACTTCTGCACGGTGTTTGTTTGCAGCTAAAAATTGCCGTCCTTTCTCTTTTTCAATGTTAATATCCCGATTTTGTTTGGCGGTAATTTTCTCTTGAATGTTTTCAAAACAAGCTTGCATCTCTTCCATGGTAAACTGGCTCTCTCCATTTAGGGCATCGAGAAATCCTTGTTTAAAGTTTTCAAAAACAACTTCAATTCCTGAAGTTGCAAAACTTTCTCCTACGTTAACGCCGAGTGCGTAGCTGTTTTTTTCTTCTTGGGTCATGTTTTGTGATTTTAAGGTAAATGTCATTCCTACAAGGAATAAACACATAAAAATTAATACTGATTTTTTCATTTTAATTTGATTTTTATTTATATTCGATAATAAACGATGGAGTGTTGAAAATATTATTGCGGTAGTATATTATAAATATTGTAGCCGTTGCGCAACCTCATTTTTTCAAAGTATAAATTTCAATATTTTGCAAAGTTTGATTTCAAAACAGCCGTTTTAACGAATGTTAATTTTTTGTTTGTAATTTTCATTACTCAAAAAAACAATATAAAATATCTAATTTTAAGAAAAATAGATGTTTTATTTTTTAGTTTTGCCGAGTTGTGCAACAGACACAAGCTGCCGGACGAAATATGGCGTGGTTACTCATCAAATCTATTGAAGCAGGTGAACAGCATGGAGTTGAGAAATCTGAAGCAGAGCCGCGGGAGTGTACTAATTTATTCGGTAAGTAGGGCTATTCACCAATAAATCTTTAAATTTATACACGAAAAAGCCTTTCTTCTTCGTTATCTGTATCGTAAATTTAAAAAAATGAAAATAGCTACTTTTCGCAAGATTATTTGGATATGTTTTTGTATATCATTGTTTAATGCACGGTCGTTTGCACAAAAACCACTAATGTTAGATTCTCCAAAATATGAATTTGATAATGCTATGGAGCTCTATCAAAAAGAAAAGTATGGCTCTGCACAGCAATATTTTAAATGGGTGTATGAAAATACTACCGACAAACAGCAAGATTTAAAAACCGATTCCTACTTTTATATGGCGTTGTGCGCCGCCAATCTTTTTAATGAAGACGCCATTTTTCTGCTATATAATTTTATTGACCAATATCCTGTAAGCGCTCAAATTCCACAAGCCTATTTTGCACTCGGAAAATTCTATTTTCACAAAAAAAATTACAAAAAAGCAATAGAAAATTTCGATTTGGTGGGAGAAAAAAATATTAACAGGGAAATTCGGGCAGAATATGCATATAAAAAAGGGTATTCCTATTTTGAATTGAATAAGTTTTCCGAAGCGCGGCCATTTCTAAAAACAGCAAGCGAAATGGAAAGTCTCTATCAAAACAGGGCTACCTATTATTTGGCATTTATCGCCTATCAGGAAAAACAGTACCAAGCTGCGTTAGAGGGTTTTATATTAGTACAGAATGACCCCGAATTTAAAGAGGTTGTCCCTTTTTACATAGTTCAAATTTATCTGCTGCAAAAGAAATATGATGAGCTTATTGCAAAAGGGCTGCCCCTGTATGAAAAAGCAAACGATAAAGGCAAGGTTGAGATAGCTCGCTGCCTGGCATTAGCATATTATGAGCAAAAAGAGTATGAGAAAGCAAACCAATATTTTCAATTCTATTTTACTAAAACCAAAGATAAAATTGACCGCTCTGATTATTATGCCGCAGGAATGGCGAACGTCAAAATTGAAAACTATCGAAATGCTATTGACTTCCTTTCTAAAGCCACTCATATTAAGGATAATATAGCGCAAAATGCTTACTATACTATTGGCGATTGCTACATAAAATTGGAAGAATGGAACCTCGCTTCGCAATCGCTTTATGAAGCATATAAAATGGATTTTCTTCCAAATGTTAAAGAAGATGCTCTTTTTAACTACGCCAAATTACAATTTGAAAAATCATCTTCCTCTTTTAACCAAGCAATTAAAGCATTAGAGCAATATCTCAACGAATATCCTAAGTCATTGCACAGCGATGAAGTAGAAGACTATCTTTCAAAAATTTACTTATCAACAAAAAATTATCAAGGCGCTATCAATTCGTTGGAAAAAATACAGCATAAAAGTCCAACATTGTTAAGGTCTTACCAGCGTTGTACTTATTTTCGCGGGCTTGAGCTGGTAAATAACAAAGAATACGCTGCCGCTCTGAGAAATTTCGAGAAATCTTTAACCTACCCGTTAGATAAAAACATTGAAACTTCGGCTTTGTATTGGAAAGCGGAAGCACTTTTTAGAAATGCGCAATATGCTGATGCAGTGCAAGCATATCGGTTCTATCAAAAAAATAGCGACGCAAAAAAAGATGAAAATTACCAACTTTCGTTTTATGGATTGGGATATGCATTGATGAGAAATCAAAAATATGGGGAGGCAGAAAAAGCATTGGTAGATTTTCTTGCTTTTAAACTAAACGACAACGAGTTAATTTCTGACGCCTACTTACGTTTGGCGGATTGTCAGTTTATGCAGAAGAAAGTGCAACAAGCGATTACAAACTACGATAAATGCGCCAAAATGGAACAAACAGGCAGCGACTACGCTCTGTTTCAAATTGCGCTGTTACATGGGTATCAAAAAGAGTTGAACAAAAAAGTAGCCGCATTAGATAACCTGCTTAATAAGTATCCGAATACCGGCTACAAAGCAGAAGCCGAATTTGAATTGGCATCCACATATCATGCGCTAAATCAATACAAAAAAGCAATTGATGCTTATCAGGTTTTTATTAAGAATTATCCGAAGAACGCATTAGTTCGGCAAGCTTACAACAAATTAGCACAGGCGCATTGGAATAATAATGAAGTGGAGCAAGCCATAAGCCGCTTCAAATATGTGTTGGAAAACTATTCAGGATCTCAAGAAGCAAAAGATGCCGCAGTAAATCTCGAAACGATTTATGCCGAGTTGGGAAATCCTGCCGAATTTTATGAATATGCTCAATCTAAAAATCTGACTTTCACAACTTCACGACAAGATTCCATCAGTTATAGATCTGCCGAAAATAAATTGATACGGGGTGAGTCTGAAGCAGCCTACAAAGGCTTTTCCGATTATCTAAAACAGTTCCCGAAAGGGATGTTTGTTCCTAATGCCTTGTTTCACAAAGCAGAATTTGACTACGATAAAAATCGTTTAGATGATGCGCTATCGGCATACGAGCAATTGATAGCCAATTATTTGACAGAAAATCATGAAACAGCATTGCGAAAAGCGGGGCTTATTCAGTTTAACAAAAAGAATAATCAAAAGGCGTTCAATCATTTTTCACAATTATTGGAAATTGCATCTAACGAGAATAACAGGATTTTGGCAAACAATGGAGTAATGCGCGCAGGGTATGAGTTGCAAAAATATAATGATGTAAGGAAAAGCGCAGAATATATCATTGCTTCTTCTCAGGCGCAGCGCGAAGTGAAAAATGATGCGTATCTTTATGCCGGCCGCTCTGCCATGAAATTGAACGATTTGTCTGCATCCAAAAAACATTTTACCATTTTAGCAGAAACTCCCGTGAACGAAAACAGCACAGAAGCCGCCTATTATATTGCATTTATTGAACTGAACCAAAACAATTTGCCAGAAGCAGAAGCCGCAATTTTGAAAATTATTAATGGCAACTATTTCGGCGAATACTGGATTGCATCTACTTACATTTTATATGGGGATTGGTATGCTGCTAATGGCAAGTATTTTCAAGCAAGAAACACCTATCAAAGCATTATTGATAATTACGACGGCGAAGATTTACGCAAAGTGGCGCAGGAGAAAATAAATATGTTGGGCGACTAGCGGCAGAACCAGATCAAAGTAATTAACAATGAACAACTAACAACGCTTTACTTGTAAAAATAACCACCGAGGCAGGGATGGTTGTGAAGAAAATGGTAAAAAAATAAAAATTATACTCTCGGATTATGTAAAAATGAAGTTACTAGCAAATGGATATTAGAGAAATCCCTTCCGAAAACCTATTAGAATTTTTGCAACAGCACAACGAGAAACCGTTTCGTGCAAAGCAGTTACACGATTGGCTGTGGAAAAAAAACGTGCATACTTTCGATGAAATGTACAACATTCCTGAAATTTTGCAAAAAAAACTGAAGGAGAACTTCTCTTTTTTGCAGACAAAAATTGTAAATGAGATGGTTAGTGCCGATAAAACAATAAAATTTCTGTTTTGTTTATTCGATGGTGAGCAGATTGAAGGGGTGCTTATTCCTTCTCAGGGACGGGTTACGGCGTGTGTATCGTCGCAGGCAGGTTGCCCTCTAAAATGCACCTTTTGTGCCACTGGAATGCTCGGATTTAAGCGACAACTTCGTTTTTGGGAAATCACAGACCAGTATGTATTAATGAACCGGCGCGCTGTAGAAACATTCGGCACACCCATCAGCAACATCGTTTTAATGGGGATGGGTGAACCGCTGCTTAATTACGATAATGTACTCAAAGCCATTGAAATACTAACCGCTCCCGATAAGAACGGGCTTTCTCCTTCGCGCATTACGCTGTCTACGGTGGGGATCTGTGAGGGTATCAAAAAGCTGGCAGATGACGAACTTAGGGCTAACCTTGCGGTGTCGTTACATGTTGCCGATAATGACAAACGCTCTGTGTTAATTCCTGTAAACCGAAGTAACCCGCTGCAAGACTTACAGGAGGCACTTCGCTACTATGTTGAAAAAACCGGTCAGCGTATCACCATTGAATATGTGCTTTTGCATAATGTAAACGACAGTTTGGATGATGCCGAAAAACTATGTCGTTTTTGCAAAGCGTTCCCCGTAAAAATTAATATTATAGAATATAACGCTACGGATACACATTTTCAACCCTCAACACAAGAGAAAAAGGCTGCTTTTACAGCCCATTTAGAATCTAAAAATCTGATTGTGAATGTGCGGCAAAGCAGAGGTAAGGATATTGCAGCAGCATGCGGTCAATTAGTGGGAAGAAGAGAGAGATAGGTATAGAAAAATTTAAGGCTTAAGGGCTTAAAGATTTAAAGTTTAAAGTTTCCTCAATAGTTTAATTTAACCAATAGATTTTTTCCTATATTCGCACCTCTTAAAAAAAAAGGTATTTTTGTTTTATCTTTTTTAAAATAAAATAATTAGCACTGCACGTGTGCGGAAAATTTAATAGTCCAAAATATATAATAACAATAAACACATCAAGATATGTCAGAAAAAAAATTTTTATCCTGCGATGGAAATTACGCAGCAGCCCATGTGGCTTACATGTTTAGCGAAATAGCCGCTATTTATCCGATAACCCCCAGCTCAACAATGGCAGAGTATG
>Ga0123353_10002085_pt1 | contig 24706 bp, 16 predicted proteins | sample TergutLab28metaG_3_FD_92763 | JGI IMG/M metagenome (GOLD analysis project Ga0123353, IMG submission 92763) | Labiotermes labralis P3 segment gut microbial communities from Petit-Saut dam, French Guiana - Lab288 P3 | ecosystem: Host-associated > Arthropoda: Insects > Digestive system > Gut ...
CATCTCTAAAAACTAATCCCTTTCAAATTTGGGATTGCAAAATTACAACTTTTTTTTCAATTATGCAAGTTTTTTGGAAAATATTTTTTTTACAAAGGATAAAAAACAAAAAAAATGTAGAAATTTTGCAATATTAATTTTTTTTTCGTATCTTTGTATAACTAAAAAAATCATCAAGAAATAAACATATAAACTATCAAAAATAATCCTATGAAAAAAATTATGTTATTCTTTTTCGCAGCATTTTTAGGATTTCCCGGCATGACTCAAACTAATAAAGGATTTGAGATGACTGTGAAAATCGACGGCTATCCGGAAGGAGCAAGACTCAGCCTTGGTCGATATTATGCCGATAAGCATTTATTTGTAGATACGGCTATTTTTGATAAAAAGCGGGGGGTTTACGTATTTAAAAGACCTGAACGGTTGGAGGGCGGTATGTATATGCTTATTTCTTTCGAAAATATGCCTGCTGACTTGATTATTGACCAATATCAGCAATTTTCGATTGAGATGAACTATCCTTTTAATGCGACAAACGTATCGACTATGAAATTTAAAAATTCTCCGGAAAACCAAATTTATATGGAGCTTAACGCCAAAGTTCGTCCGTTTTTCGAGGAATTGAGTGATGTTCGAAAAGAATTTGAAGCGTTGGAAGACAAACAATCGCCTGAAGCGGAAGCATTGGCAAAAAGACAGCAATCTATTTGGGAAAATATGGAAAAAGCCAGAACGCAGTTCATGCAAGATAATCCCAAACATTTGATGACAGCGGTATGGCGAGCGCAAAGAGATATTGAAGTGCCTGAAGCTCCCGATGATATTCCGGAAGACGAAAGAAATCATTGGCGTTACAATTATTTCAAAGATCATTATTTCGACAATATGGATTTGACGGATGACCGATTGATCCGCACACCCGTCTTCCACCAGCGTTTGGAAACTTACATCGACAAAGTGCTTTCGCAACATCACGATTCGATTAAATTTGCGCTCGAACGGTTGATTGAACAAACTCGCGAAGCGCCGGAACTGTTCAAATATGTAGTTTGGTATTCCGTTGATCGATATCAACGTTCTCAAATCGTCGGTTATGATGCCATTTGGATTTATTTGGCAAAAAAATATTACTTGGGGGGTGATGCGTTTTGGGCTTCGGATGCTGTTATTGAGAATTTTCGAAAACATATTGAACGTTGGGAACCGCTTCTGATTGGAAATCGTCCGCCGGAATTCATGTGCCCGGATACCAATGTCGGACGTCCGGAAGAACGCTGGCGGTCGGTGTTTGAGCCACAAACCAGATATACGGTTGTTATGTTTTGGGAGCCAAGTTGCGGACATTGTAAAAGGCAAATGCCCTTGCTTCGTGATTTTTATAATGCGAAACGGGAAGAACTCGATTTTGAAGTGTTTGCTGTTTGTCGCCACGCCGATATTGATCTCTGGAAAAACTACATTTATTCCAATCATATGACGGATTGGATCAATGTTTACGGAATGACCTCGAATATCAAGTACGATGACCTTTGGGACGTGAGTTCAATACCGACGATTTACGTTTTGGACAGTCAAAAACGCATTGTAACCAAGCGAATTGAGGTGGATCAAATTGAACCGTTTATTCGGAATTGGAACGCGCTTTATTACGACGGAAAATAAACCATAGCAAGCCAACGCTCGCTGCCAAACTTAACACAGCCATCCATAAGGTGGCTGTTTCTGTTTCCCATGTTTGCGGATCTTCGGAAATCCATTCTTTTTGGTAAGAATAATAGGCGATAACCGCAATTGCATTATTCAAAAAATGCAGAACTATCGGTAGCCACAGCGATTTGGAAAGTACAAAGGCATAACCTAAGAATGCGCCCAGTACGACTCTTGGCAAAAAACCGAAAAATTGAAAATGCACAAAACTGAAAAATATCGCAGAAAGCCATACTGAAAGATGTAGTTTTGACGTGCGTTTCATCAAATTATTCAACACCACACCTCGAAAAAACACTTCTTCACAAATCGCCGGAATAACAGCCATAACCAGCAATGCCGACATTAAATCCATGAACGATGTTCCGGAAAGCATGCGTAATGTGAGTTCTTTAGCTTTATCTTCCATCTCGCGAAACATCTGTTCGAGTGCTGCCATAGATTCAGGGAATGTCATGGCTTCATTAATTTTTATGAGATAGGCAAGAAATGGAAACGAAATCGCATAAAGCAAAATAAACAAGCCGTAATCCGAACATTTTCCAACATTCTTTATCTTTAAATCATCCCAAAAATTGTCGTAAAAAAAGTATGCAAACGCCAAACCCGGAATCAGCCAAATCCCGATTTGAGTAATAATTGATGCCGTGTATTCGTTGCCAAACGAACCAATGAAACCAAAAAACAATGCCGAAACCAACCAAAATAAAAGCAATATAGCCGTACCGGCAACAAAATGAATTCTCATGTATTCAAATTTTTCTGCAAAGATACAAAATTAATTACAAATTGTATCACTCGTAATTTTTAATTCATAATTCGTAATTTTTTCGTATCTTTGTAGACTAATTCATGAAGAAACGTTTCAAAAATATCATTTGGCTTGCTCTATGGCTTTGTCCTTTGCTCGGTTTTTCCCAACGAGGCGGCATTGGGCAATGGCGCGATCATTATTCATACAACAACGTTTCATCTATTGTTGTGATGAAAAATGAAATTTGTGGCGTAACCGAAAACGGGTTGTTTTACTACGATAAACGAGAAAACAGTGTTCGTCGAAGAACAACTGTGCAGGGGCTTAGCGAAGTCGGACTGAGCGCGTCAGGTTACGATCCTTCAACACAAATTCAAATTGTCGGCTATCAAAGCGGAAACATTGATTTGATACAGAACGGTCGAGTTATCAACATCCCCGGTTTGAAAAATAAGCAAATGCAGGGAAGTAAAAGGATCAACAAAATTGTTGTTGAAAACAGTCAAAAAGTCTATTTGTGTTGCGATTTTGGCATTGTTGTATTAAATTTGGTTAGGCGCGAGATTTCGGAAACCTATTTTATCGGCCCGAATAATTCGAGTTTGCAAATTAATGATTTGGCGCTTGGCGATTCGACGATTTATGTAGCCACCGAAAGCGGGTTGTTGTCGGCCAATCGGTTTTCCAATCGATTGAATGATTTTCGGGAATGGAGCGAAATTTCTGTGAATTCGCAAAACGGACGATCTCTTAAAAGCGTGAATTTGTGGAACGAAAATTTGATTGTTCATCAGCTCGATTTAAATCACAACGACACCATTTGGCGATATTTTCAAGATCAATGGCATGTGTTGGATACCGTATTTACCAAGCAAATCAAAGTCAGCAGAAATCGGTTGTTGCAACTTCGAAAAACAGCTGATGTAGACTATCTTTTTATGATTCGCGAATATGGTGCAAATTTTCAGATTTTGCATGAATATCGTGAAGATCTGTGGGGATTGGAAGATATCGAAATTGATGATGAAAATTATATTTGGTTTTCCACAGGATATAATGGTTTAACCCGACTTTCTCCAAATTGGAATTATCACGGAGAGGTATTGCCGCGAGGGCCTGCAAACAACAGTGTTTACGCGTTGACGCATAGTCCGACAACGTTGTATTCGACAAACGGTTCGATAACAACAACCGGGTGGTCGCAAGGAAACGTGAATTTTGGAGTTGATATCTTCGACGGAGATTGGAGCGTGTTCAACAACCAAACTATTCGTCCTCCTCACTGGATCGGCGATGCTATTGTCGTTGCGGAAGATCCTAGAAATCCGAATGTTTTTGCTGTTGCTTCGTGGTGGTCGGGGGTGGTACAATCCAATGCTGATGGTTCGACAACTATTTATGATGGTCAAAATAGTACATTGGGCTGGTATTATTATCAAAGTTATAGATCTACCCGATGTGGAGATGTAAAATTTGATAAAAAAAATCAGTTGTGGGTAACCAATGCTTTTGTAGATACATCTTTGCACAAACGCACTCCGGATGGGCATTGGAGAGGCTATACATTAGCTTCCGTCACGCCTGATTATCCTCGAGAGTTTATTGTTGATTACTACGATCAGCTTTGGATTCGCACCGGAAACCCTGCACAAGGCCGTTTGAACGGTTTAGTGTTTTTTAAAGAAACTGCGACAGGTTTTGAAGCATTATCAGCAAACTTAAGGAATGGCAACACTCAGAACGTTAGCAGTTTAAATTGCTTGGTAGAAGATAAAAAGGGCTACGTTTGGCTTGGTACGGACAGAGGAATTTTAGTTAATTACACATCCAGACAATTGTTTAATAATCCAAATGGTTTGGTATCTTCCGTAGAATTCAAAACGATCAATTACGAAGGCCGTCCGTTGCTCGAAAACGAGTATGTGACAGCCATTGCTGTTGATGGTGCAGATCGAAAATGGATCGGAACTTCGTCGAGTGGCGTGTTTTTGATGTCTGCCGACGGAAGAGAAAAAATCCATCAATTCAATACCGACAATAGTCCGCTAAACTCCAATACGATCACGGCTTTGGCAATAAATCCGAAAACAGGCGAAGTGTTTATCGGCACCGACAAAGGTTTAATGTCATACGGCGGAGATGCTACAGTAGGAAGTCGAACCAATCAAAACATGGTGATTTTCCCAAATCCTGTACCTGCTGATTTTACAGGAGAAATTGCTATTCGAGGATTAGCTCAAAATGCAAAAGTACACATCACCGATGTGAGTGGAAGGCTTGTTTTTGAAACCGAAGCCAAAGGTGGAATGGCCACATGGAATGGCCATACTCGTAACGGACAACGAGCTAAACCAGGTGTCTACGTTGTTTTTTCGGTTTTGGCTGATGAAGAAGAAGGTGTACTGGCTAAAGGCGTTGGAAAAATTTTCATCAATAAATAAATCATGTATATTCGAACGCGTGGCATTGTTTTAAATCATTTGAAATATGGCGAAACAAGCCTTATTGTGCGCGTTTTCACGGAATATTCAGGCTTACAATCATTCATCGTAAAAGGATTTCGTTCGTCGAAAAACAAAGGAAAAATTTCGCTTTTTCAGCCGTTATCGTTGATTGAAATTGACCTTCCGGAACATGCTAAATCCGATCTTTTAATGTTCAAAGATGCACGTGCTTTGTACCATTATTCAAGCATTTCAAACACGATTGAGAAGCACAGTATATTTGTGTTTCTTTCGGAAATTTTGAACAAAATTTTATGTTTTTCTCAATCTGAAACCGAATTGTTCGAATTTGTCTATAATTCGCTCATTTCGCTTGATAACATGAATGCGCCTTGCAATAATTTTCATCTGATTTTTTTATGCGACTTAACGAATTACTTAGGCATTCGACCAATCGAGTTACAGTCATTAAACAATTTACACGTCATTTTGAATTATTACGGACAGCATATTCCGAATTTTTTGCCGATAAAATCGCATTTGGTTTTGCGTGAGATTTTGCATTGAAATTCAAAAAGACATACATACAATTTAACAAAATGAAAAAATTAATTTTTTGCATTGTAATCGGGTTACTTTTTACGCCGTTTGCACTTGCTCAAACTCTAAAAGGTAGAATTACAGACACAGACGGACAGCCGATTCCGGCGGCTTCTGTTTATATTCCAAAAACAAAACAAGGTGTTATCAGCGATGCAGACGGAAATTTTCAAATCCGATTAGCCCCCGGAACCTATCGTTTGGAGTGCAGCAGCATGGGTTACACTATGCAGACGAAAGAAATCAACATTGCGGCGAATGAAACGCTTACCATTCAGTTCGTGCTTCCCGAAAGGGTATTTTCGTTGCAGGAAGTAACGATAAGTGGCAAAGAAGATCCGGCACTTGCAATTATGCGGAAAGCAATTGAAAAAGCACCCTACTATCAGAATGTTGTTAAAAAATCCATTTACGAAGCCTATATAAAAGGTTCCGGAAAATTTTCCGGTTCTTCCGGATTCTTGGACGGATTGAGCGGCGGACAAATAGGCTTTTATAAAGACAAATTGTTTCTACAAGAATCCGTGAGCGAATACACATTCACAGCACCGGATAAATACGAGAAAACGGTAAAGGCATTTTCAAGCACATTTCCGAATGATTTTGATCCACAAAACTCTATACGGGTGGGAATGTTTTCATTGTACAGTCCAATGATTGGTAATGTTGTGTCTCCCTTAAATCCAAATGCGTTTTCTCATTACCGTTTCAGATATGAAGGTTTTGTGGAAGAAAATGGTCAAACTATCAATATAATTCGAGTAACTCCCAGATTGAAAGATCCGAGATTTTTGGAAGGTATTCTTTATATTGCCGAAAACGAATGGAACATACGCCATGCGAAATATACACTTAACCAGCCGTTTATAAGAATGAAAGAACGTTTGAATTACTCCTCTGTAGCAGATGGAATTTATTTGATAACCAGTTCTCAGGCTGATATAGAAGTGAATATTTTAGGATTAACCTTGGAGGCGAATTTTCTTTCTTCAATTCAATTTCACGATATTCAGCTGAATGATTCTTTAATTGCCGTTGAAAAATCCCAAGCCAAACCGGAAGAAAAACCGAGAAGAGAAAGAAGAGAATTGGAAATAAAAAAAGAGAGTCGTTTCCGTACAACAGTGGATTCGCTTGCCGTTGAACGCGATTCTATTTTTTGGTTGGAAGCACGAACAGTCGCTCTTACCGAAGAAGAACAGCAAAGTTATATCCGCAAAGATTCAGTTCAAGCACATACCGATTCGCTTATTCAAGCAGAGGATAATCCAAAATTCAAATTTTCAGATCTCATTTTTGGTGGCAGAGTGGGGAGCGATTCGGCGTTTGTGCGTTTTCGTTATGACGGCTTGTTGGGAGGGCTTTTAAAAGAATACAATTTTGTTGATGGGCTTTGGATGGGACAATCGTTTTCGTTAGATTTCAAGAAAAGGAAAAAAACCGGTTGGATAGTAGAACCGGCTGTTTATTGGACAAGTGCACGTCAATCGCTGATTTGGCAGACGGATATTTCGTTGGACTACGATCCTCGAAGATTAGGCAGATTAGAAATTTCGGCAGGACAAACTTCGACCGATTATGCCGGAAACGACGGTATGAGCCGTTTTCTGAACAGTGCGTTTTCAATACTTGACGGTCGAAACTACGCCAAATTTTATGAAAAAACGTTCGGGCAAATTTCAAATCAAATTGATATCGCCAACGGATTGCAACTTGGTCTTGAAGCAGAACTCGCCGACCGACACACGTCAGACAATCATACCACTTGGAATCTTTTTAACAGAAAAAACCGTTGGCACGAAAATGTGCCGAACTACGACCAACCGCTGAACGAAACCTATTCTCGTTTGGCAAGAGGAGGCATTCGTTTGCGATACACACCGGAATATTTTTATCGAATGTACGCTGATGGAAGCAAAAAGTATGTTCGCTCTCGTTTCCCGACGTTCACAGCAGATTATCAACAAGGCATAAGCGGATTTTCCGACAAGGATTATTCAACATTTTCCCGTGTGGAATTAAGCATAAATCAAAACATTTCGCTCGGTTTGTTTGACAATTTTACGTATCGTTTGGTTGGCGGTCGGTTTTTTAACAAAAATCCGTTCAATTATATGGATTACAAACATTTCAACACAGGGGGAAATCTTTGGGTAGGTTTTTCCAATTGGCGGACATCATATGTGTTGCTTCCGTTTTACACGTATTCCACCAACGAGCACTGGATTCAAGCGTTTGCAACCTATCAAACCGATTATTTAGTCGTCAAACGTTTGCCTTTTATGCAAGGGAGATTGATTACCGAAAGTTTGCACGTGAAGTTTTTGCACACACCCGAAAAACCTTACTATTCCGAATTAGGTTATTCGATTGATTGGATCAGCGGAATTGCTTCAGCGGGCGTGTTCGTTTCGTTCGATTCGTTTAAGTACAACAGTGTCGGCTTTCAAATATCCGTGCCGCTATTTAACAAAAACAGAAATCAACAAGAAATAGTAATTAGTTTTTGATATTTATTTTTACCCCAACACCGTAGCCAATCCCCCCTCACCGGTTTCCTTGTAAAGACTGGGCAAATCGTGTCCGGTTTGTTTCATCACCGCAACCACTTTATCGAAACTCACCAAATGTTGTCCGTCCGACATCAATGCGTACATGTTGCAATCAAATGCACGTGTAGCCGCAAATGCACAACGTTCGATACATGGAATTTGCACCAACCCGCGCATGGGGTCGCATGTAGAGCCCAAGTGATGTTCCAAACCCATTTCCGCAGCATATTCAATTTGAAAAATACTACCTCCGAAAATCTGATTTGCAGCACTTGCTGCCATTGCACAAGCCACGCCAATTTCACCCTGACAACCCACTTCCGCACCCGAAATAGATGCGTTTTCTTTAACCAAATTGCCGATTAATCCTGCAGTTGCTAAACCTTTCAAAATGGTTTTATCTGTATGTCCATGCGTTTTATGAGCGTGATACAGTATGGCAGGCAAAACACCTGCTGAACCGCAAGTGGGCGCTGTTACTACTTTTCCACAAGATGCGTTTTCTTCGGCTGTTGCCAAAGCGTAAGCAAATGTTAAACTTCGTCCGCGCAGTGAATCTTTATAAGCCTGTGCTTTTGCAAAGTATGATGCGGCTTTTCGACGTAAACCCAAACCTCCGGGCAATACGCCGTCTTGCTCCAAACCTCGCTCAACCGTGGTTTTCATCACTTGCCAAATGTCTGATAGATAGTTCCAAAAATCTGGTTTTTCGTGTATTTCAACATATTCCCAATATGAATGTCCGGTTTCGTGACACCATTTCAAAATATCTTTCATTTTGGTATGCGGATAGATGTCTTCTTTTTTGGAAACCTGCGTATTATCGTCTACAATCTCACCTCCACCGATACTGTAAACCATCCACGTTCCTAAAATCAAACCGTCATGATTCAAAGCCTCGAAAAATAGGGCATTTGGATGGCGTTCTTTGAACTCAGGATTCCACAAAATTTCTGTTCGATCTTCGCCCAAAACGCCGTAAATCGCCACATCGGTTAAGTGCCCTTTCCCCGTAAGGCAAAGACTTCCGAAAAGCGTAACGCGAAATTTGGCAGCCTCGGGATGTTTGGCTTTGAAAAACGTTGCAGCGCGTGAAGGGCCCATCGTATGACTGCTTGAGGGACCATTTCCGATTTTGTATAGTTTAATGATGCTTTCCATTCGATTTTTTTTTGTATCTTTGTACAAAATTACAAAAAAAATGGCGGAATTGCAAGTTTTTACAGATGAATATTTTATGAACGAAGCCTTAAAAGAGGCTCAGAAAGCAGCGGCTATCGACGAAGTGCCTGTTGGTGCCGTCATCGTTTGTAAAAATAAAGTCATAGCACGAGCACACAATTTGACCGAACAATTAAACGATGTTACCGCTCATGCAGAAATGCAAGCATTCACGATGGCTGCGGATTATATCGGCGGAAAATATTTGGATGAATGTACGCTATATGTAACTTTGGAACCTTGTGTCATGTGTGCGGGCGCAGCATTTTGGACGCAATTGGGAAGATTGGTTTATGGTGCTTCGGATTCCAAACGCGGTTATTCACAAGTAGAGCCTTCTGTTTTGCATCCTAAAACTATTGTCGTTTCAGGCGTTTTGGCAGAACCCTGTGGAAAAATGGTTTCCGATTTTTTCAAAAACAAGCGGTAATTTTTCGATAGGTTTTGTCAATTAACTTCGTTGAGCACTTGCGTGGTTCAAAAATAATGATTACCTTTGTGGTGAAAACTAGTCAAAATCAAATCAACATGAAACATTTAATCATCGGCGGCGCTGCAGGAGGAGCTAGCGCAGCAGCGAGAATTCGTCGTATAGACGATTTTGCGGAAATCATTCTGCTTGAAAAAGGTAAATATATTTCGTATGCCAATTGCGGATTGCCCTATTATATTGGCGGAATAATTGAAAATCGCGACCGACTTTTTGTGCAAACGCCCGCTTCATTCGCAAAGCGAAGCAAAGTTGATGTGAGAGTTGAAAACACAGCAACTGCTATTGATACGGCAAAAAAAACCGTAACAATTCGTCGTGCGGATGGCAGTGAATACACTGAAACGTATGACAAACTTTTGCTTTCGCCGGGCGCAACACCCGTGAAACCACCATTGGATGGCATCGACACGGAAGGTATTTTTACGCTACGAAATGTGGAAGATACTGACAAAATAAAAACGTATCTCACCACAAAAAACGTTAAACAAGCCGTAGTGATTGGCGCTGGATTTATTGGCATGGAAATGGCGGAAAATTTGCACAACGTCGGAGCAGAAATTTCCATTGTAGAAGCCGATAAGCAAGTGATGAATGTTGTAGATTTTTCGATTGCTGCACAAGTTCATCAGTACTTATTGCAAAAAGGTGTGAGTTTATATTTGGAACAGACCGTTGAACGTTTCGAACAAAAAGATGGAAAAATAAACGTTTATTTGAAAAGCGGGCAGATTATTTCCACAGATATCGTGATTTTATCGGTAGGTGTTCGTCCGGAAATTTCGCTGGCGCAAAATGCGGGGCTGAAAATCGGCGAAACTGGTGGTATTTGGGTGGATGAATACTTGCAAACCTCAGCAAAAGACGTGTACGCCGTTGGCGATGCGATTGAATTTCCACACCCAATAACAGGCAAACCTTGGATGAATCTTTTGGCCTGTCCTGCTAATCGTCAAGGGCGTTTGGTTGCCGATAATATGATTAAAAATAATGTGCAAAAATACGAAGGCTCAATCGGAACAGCAATTGCCAAAGTGTTTGATTTAACGGTAGCGATAACAGGTTTGAGTGCAAAAAAATTAGAGCAGTTGAACATACCTAACGTGTGTTCAACTACGCATTCGGCTTCCCACGCGGGCTATTATCCCGGAAGTACACAAATGACCATTAAATTATCGTTCGATCCAAAAACCGGAAAACTATATGGTGCACAAGCCGTTGGCTACGACGGTGTGGATAAACGAATTGACCAAGTTGCACTAATCATTAAATTCGGTGGAACGGTGTTTGATTTGACAAAAGTTGAGCATTGCTACGCACCGCCGTTTTCTTCGGCAAAAGATCCCATTGCGATTGCAGGTTACGTGGCAAGTAATATCGTGAACAGCGAAATGCCAATTGTTCAATGGCGAGAAATGAAAGCTGTAAACCCTGATGAAATCACGATTTTAGACGTTCGCACTCCCGAAGAAAGAATGGGTGGAAATTTCATTCCAGGCTCTTTGAATATCCCATTAGATGATTTGCGTGATCGTATCAATGAAATTCCCAAAGATAAGCCGATTTATGTGCATTGCCACGCAGGACTTCGAGGGTATTTGGCTTTATTGATTTTGCAACAACGCGGATTTGACGCTAAAAATCTTTCTGGTGGATATAAAACATATTCATCTTGTACAATACCTGTAAAATCAGAACAAGTGAAACATTCAGACAGCAATATCGCTCCACAAAAAATCACAGAACCGATGAAAACAACAAAAATAGACGCCACCGGATTGCAATGTCCCGGACCCATTCTCAAATTGAAAGACACGATGGACAGCACTGTCGTTGGCGACCGAGTTGAAATTACGGCAAGCGATGCAGGGTTTGTCAGCGATGTTGTGGCTTGGTGTGAAAGTACAGGAAACACCTTGATATCAAACACATCCGAACAGGGAAAATTTATTGCCATTGTAGAGAAAGGTTCATTGCAAGGAGATCCTTCGACTACGCTCGGGACAAGCTATGGCGAAGGAAAAACACTAATCATGTTTAGCGATGATTTAGACCGAGCGTTGGCAACATTTGTATTAGCAAACGGCGCTGCAGCAACAGGGAAAAAAGTAACGATTTTCTTCACCTTCTGGGGCTTAAATGTGATAAAAAAAGTGAAAAAACCGCGAATCAAAAAAGATATTTTCGAAAAAATGTTCTCCATCATGTTGCCTTCGCATTCGTTGAAGTTAAAACTTTCCAAATGGAATATGTTTGGTATCGGTGCAAAAATGATGCGCTATATTATGAAAGAAAAAGGTATTGAATCGTTGGAATCATTACGTCAGCAAGCCATAGACGAAGGCGTTGAATTTATTGGTTGCCAAATGTCGATGAGTGTGATGGGTGTAAAAAAAGAGGAATTGCTCGACAATGTGGTTGTTGGCGGCGTTGCTACCTACATGGCACGTGCAGAACAAGCGAGTGTAAATTTGTTTATTTAGCTTTGTAGGGGCGAGGCATGCCTCGCCCCTACCGAAATAAAAACTTCTAATCTATTTCTAATGTTTCCTTAAATCCCAATTAACCTTTGATGTGTACCTTTGCACGTTAAAATTTTTGAGATTTATGATGAAAAAATATATGACGTGTTTTTGTTTTTTAATTGGCACAATCACGTGTTTGGCGCAAGTTACAGATACTTTGAAATTGACTCCAAAGCAAGTCGAAGATTTATTTATAAAACAAAATCTGGAACTTTTGGCAGAACAATTAAACATCGACATCGCAGATGCTGCAATTGCTCAAGCCAAACTTTGGGAAAATCCGGAATTAACCATCGGCGATGTTAACTTTTGGGCAAGCGAAGACACGCGCGAGGGCGAAGATATTCCACCTCTATTCGGTAATTTCGGACGAAATACGCAGTTTACGATCGAACTCAGTCAAATGATTCAAATGGGCGGAAAACGTCGTAAATTAATCCGTATGGAGCAAACTTCGAAAAATATTGCTATTGCGGAATTTGAAGATGTTTTGAGAAATCTCAAATTGGAACTACAAACGTCCGTAAATGAGTTGATTTACGTACAAGCCTTTATGGACGTGCTGAATCGCGAATTGGATTTGATGACGCAAGTCGTGGAATCTTACAGAAGACAAGTCGTACACGGCAATGTTTCAAGAGCGGAATTGTTACGTTTCGAAGCTCAAATGCAAGAAGTGGAAAGCGAAATTTATGAAAATTTCATGGAGCTAAATGCGTTGCAAACAACATTGAAAGTGTTGTTAAACATTCCTGCAATGTACCATCTGACTGTTAGTTCCGAAAATCCGAATGTAAAAAATCCAACCACAATTTCAATCGTGAATTTATCGGAACTGGCGATCGAAAACAGACCGGATTTGAAAGTTTTTAATTTACAAACGCAATTTCACGAGAGAGAGTTGATTTACGAAAAATCACATCGCATTCCCGATTTGACTGTGAGTGCAAACTACGATCGATACGGTGGTATTTGGAGAAATTATTTCGGCGTTGGAGTGAGTATGCCGTTGCCTATTTTTGACCGAAATCAAGGCAACATTCGAACAGCGAGACACAGTATTGATCAAACCAAATATCTCAGTCAACACCAACAAAACATCGTTCGGCACGAAGTGACCGAAGCATACCATAATTTTCTGATGGCTCACAGACTTTACGAAAGACTAAACGATCGAGAAAATTTATCATCGGAGCTCGATGCGATGTTGGATATTTATCTGAAAAATCTAATGCAAAGAAATATCGGCATTTTAGAGTTTCTGGACTTTATCGAAACTTACAAAACCAATAAAGAAGTTACCCTTTCGGCAAGAAAAAATTTGAATACAACGTTTCAAACTTTGCAGCACGCCGTAGGTACAGAATTTTAATGTCTCGACTCCACTCGACATCCTGACCCTAACGGACGTTGAGCGAAGTCGAAACGCCCGTTAAGTAAAATACGAATACTATGAATAAAAAATTATTAAACCTAACACTTGCACTTTTAATTGTGTGTGTTAGTTGCAAATCAAAAAACGAAGAGTCTGGAACTTGCCAAAATGCTGAGTTTCTAAAATCCATACAAACCGAAAAAGCCGTCTTGAGCACTCGAAAAGAAGCGTTGATGCTGACCGGAAAAGTGGAAAGCAGCCGCGATCAAACCATTAATTTTATTCCGCTTGTATCGGGCACGGTGGGACAAGTTTTCTTTTCGCTCGGCGACAAAGTTCAAAAAGGACAAACTCTGATGACCCTACGCAGTGCGGATTTGAACGAACTTTACTCTGAACAAATTTCTGCGGAAGCCGAGTTGAGAATCGCTCAACGCGAGTACCAATCGGCAAAAGCGTTGTTCGAAGACAAAATGCTCTCCGAACGGGAATTGTTCGAAGCCGAAGCCAATGTCGCACAAGCTCAAGCTGAAATAAATCGAATAAAAAATACACTTTCGATTTACGGAGCAGACAATCAGACCGGGCTTTTCACGATTAAATCGCCCATGTCGGGGTATATTTTAGATAAGCAAGCGCTATCGCCGGGCAGTAATGTTTCTGCAGAAGGTGATGAACCGCTTTTTGTCATTTCGGATTTGAGTTCGGTGTGGGTGATTGTGAATGTATATCCGAGTGATCTCAGGTATGTGAGAGTTGGTATGGAAGCAGAGATAACGACATTGTCTTATCCGGGCGAAATTTTTCGTGGAAAAATCAATGCGATGTCGCAGATTTTTGATCCGGAAGAGAAAGTTTTGAAGGCGCGGATTGTTATGTCTAACAAGGATTTGAGACTAAAACCCGAAATGTTTGTTGAAGTGAAATTAAAAAGCAAAACCGAAAAATACTACATCGCAATTCCTTCGGAAGCCTTGATTTTCGATAAAAACAGGCATTTTGTTGTTGTAGAAAAATCCAACGGAATATTCGAAAACAGAGAAGTTGTGGTTCGAGGTCAAAATAATGGAACTTCGTACATCGCCCACGGATTGGAAGAAAACGAAGAGATTGTTGTGAAAAATCAGTTGCTGATTTATTCGGGATTAAAATAAAAACGTAGGGGCGTATTGCATACGCCCCATTGAAAATTCACAAAAAAAATTATGCACAAATTTGTAGAAAAAATAATCGCATTAGCCCTACGCAATCATGTATTTGTATTGTTTCTGGCCGGACTTCTTGCCATTTTCGGAAGTATAGCGTTCTATAACGCACAGATAGAGGCTTATCCCGATGTTACAAACACGCGAGTTCAGGTTATCGCTCAATGGCACGGGCGTAGTGCGGAAGAGGTAGAGAAATTCGTTACGCTGCCTGTCATGCAAGCGCTGAACACGATTCCGAGAAAAAGCGATGTGCGTTCGATTTCATTATTCGGATTATCGTATGTCGAGGTTATTTTTGACGATGATGTGGACGATTTCTTTGCACAGCAAAATGCGTATGCACGCATGTCGAGCGTTGATTTACCCGATGGTGTGGAAGTTGAAATTGAACCGCCATCGGGTGCTACGGGCGAAATTTTTCGTTACAGAATTGTCAGTGATTTATACATCAGAGAAGAAGCAGCTATCAACGAATGGGTGGTCGAGCGTGAATTACTTTCTGTTCCGGGTGTAGCGACGATTACGAGTTTTGGCGGCGAAGAAAAAATCTATGAAATCAAAGTTAATCCTACGGAATTGATTAGTTATGGCATTTCGCCCTTGCAAGTTTTTGAAGCGGTTGAAAACAGTAACATCAACGTGGGTGGCGATGTGATAAAAAAAGGCAATCAAGCCTATGTTGTGCGCGGACTTGGACTTTTGGAAAGTGTTGAAGACATCGAAAATATCTTAATCGAAGTAAGAGGTGGAACGCCTATTCGCATCAAACAAGTTGCCGATGTCAGCATATCGTCTAAACCTCGCTTGGGACAAGTGGGTTTCAACGACGAAGATGATATTGTTCAAGGCATTGTTTTGATGTTGCGTGGCGAAAATCCGAGCGAAGTGATCAAACGATTGCGCGTAAAAATTGACGAACTCAACGAACGGATTCTCCCGCCAAATGTGAAGGTTGTGCCGTTTATGGACAGAACGGTTTTGGTTGAAAGAACAATCCGAACGGTATTAACCAATCTTTTGATGGGTGTACTTTTAGTGTCTGTCGTGGTATCCATATTTTTGTCGAATTGGCGTGCTACGCTGATCATGGCATCTATCATGCCGTTGTCGTTTTTATTTGCTATGCTGATGTTGTACATTCGAGGTATGCCGGCGAATTTGATTTCATTGGGCTCGTTGGATTTCGGATTGGTCTCAAGCGGAAGTATGGTTGTTGCCGAGATCATATTCGTGGCAATGGCACTGAAAACAGCAGAATTAGGCGGTAGGCGATATGTAAAAATGTCGAAAGATGGCTTGATAAAAAATGCTGCCTCGGGTGTTGCAGGAAATATATTTTTCGCACAGTTGATTTTGTTGGTGGCACTGTTGCCGATTTTCATGTTCCAAAAAGTGGAAGGCAAAATGTTTTCACCGTTTGCCTGGACTTTGGGATATGCCAGTCTTGGTGCGCTGATTTTGTCGATTACGTACGTTCCCGTGATGTGTAAACTGTTTTTGAACAAGCCTGTTCGCGAACGACACAACGTAATTAGCAGTTCGCTTTACAATGCTATTCATAGCGTTTACATGTTTGCACGTGGTCACAAAAAGGCAACCCTTACAGTTTTTATTTGTTTGCTTTTGACTTGTTTCATTCGCTTTAATTATTGGGGGACAGAGTTTATTCCGCAAATGAACGAAGGTGCGATTTACGTTCGTGCCACGTTGCCAAACAGCGTTCATCTCGACGAAGCGGTGCGATTGACCCAAGAAATGAAACGTAAAATGCAAACCATTGATGAAATCGAATTTATTCTCACGCAAACCGGTCGTCCCAACGATGGCACGGATGCTACAGGATTTTTCAACATCGAATTTCACTTGGAATTAAAACATCCGCGAGAATGGAATCGCAGAGTTTCAAAAGACGATTTGATTCATGAAATAGAAGATTTGTTAGAGGCTTATCCCGGTATTGTATTCGGCTTCAGTCAACCGATTCAGGACAATGTGGAAGAGTATGTTTCAGGAGTAAAAAGTTCGCTCGTTATCAAAATTTTCGGACGAGATTTGCATCAGTTGGAAGATTATGCAGACCAAACAGCGGCGATTATACAGAATGTTCGTGGTATTGAAGATGTGAATGTGTTTAGAAGTATCGGTTTGCCCGAAATGCAAATTCATTTGGACGAAGCACGAATGGCTCGTTTTGGCGTTTCGATGGCGGATGCACAAGCCGTTGTTGAAATGGCTATCGGCGGAGCAGCAGCCGGCACGTTTTACGAAAATGAACGCACATTCGACATTGTTATTCGCTATCAAAAGGAGTTTCGCGATCACGAAGATAAAATTGCCAATATCCTGATTCCGACAATGGACGGCGAAAATCATGTTCAACTGAAAGATATTGCCGACATCAAATTCGTTACCGGACCGGCGTTTGTTTATCGCGAAGGTAGCAGTCGTTATGTAGCTATCGGTTTCAGTATTCGCGGTCGTGATATGGGTTCTACCATCAGAGAAGCACAGGTATTGGTAGAGACGCAAGGCCTTGCGTCTCTACAATCCGATATCAAAATGGTGTGGGCAGGCGAATTTGAAAGTCAACAACGTGCAACAAAACGCTTGAAAATCATCGTTCCGATTGCTATTTTGCTGATTTTATTTTTGCTTTACATGAATTTCGGAACGGTAAAAGACACACTGATTGTAACGTGTGCCTTGACGTTTGGATTTGTCGGCGGATTTATCATGTTGTGGTCAACCGGCACAATTTTTGGCATTTCGGCAGGTATCGGTTTCATTATTTTGTTTGGTATCACGGCGATAGACGGTATTATTTTGGTTTCGCAAATGAAACGAAGATACCTAAAAACAAAAGAATTGCAACTGTCTATTGATGAGGCGGTTCGTTCCCGTATTCGTCCGATGTTGATGATTGCGTTAATGAGTGCGATGGGCTTGCTTCCTGCGGCATTGTCGAGCGGCATGGGTTCGGAAATTCAAAAACCGTTTGCCATTATGATTGTGGGCGGAACGCTGATTGACACGATTTTGTGTTTTACGGTGTTGCCGCAGGTGTTTTATTTTGCGTATAAGCGGGACAAGAAACAACATCGGCATGTTGAGGCGTAGTCATTCATCGTACAATTACACAAAAAAAAGGGGCGTATAGCACGCCCCTTTCACAAATAATCGGAACCAATTTTAATTATATTCCGCAATAATGTCTTTCACCTGTTCGGGCGACAATTTGCCGTATGCTTTTTCGCCAACATACACAACAGGCGCTAAACCACAAACACCCACACAACGCAAGCAGTTGATCGAAAACTTTCCATCCGGAGTGGTTTCGCCTACTTTAATGTTGAGTTGACGTTTAAATTCATCTAAAACTTTTTCTGCACCACGTACATAACAAGCTGTTCCGGTACAAATCGAGATTGGATGTTCGCCTTTCGGAGTCATTGTGAAAAACGAGTAGAATGTTACAATACCATAGACTTGCGCCAAAGATATGTTCAACTCGTGTGCAATTACTTCCTGTACTTCGGCAGGAAGGTAACCCAAAGTTCCTTGCACTTTGTGAAGCACGTTAATCACTTCACCTTTTTCATTATTAAAGCTCTTGCAAATCGCTTTAATTTTTTCTATTTTATCGTTTGATAATTTTAACTTTGCCATGATGTTTAGGATTTAGTCGAGTGTAATTTCTTTTTTACTTTTGTCGAAATAATGGGTATGCAACAATTCATGTGCTTTATGGCCACCGGGCTCTCCCAAAAATTCTTCGTACAATTTTTTGATGTACGGGTTTTCATGCGATTTGCGAAGTTTTTTATCTGCATCTTCAGCATAAAGTCCGGCAGAACGTCTTTTCAAAATTTCGAAATTATTACCATGACTGTAAGGTTGTCCACCACCTCCGATGCAACCGCCAGGGCAAGCCATAACTTCGATAGCATGGAATTGGGATTTTCCGGCGCGCACGTCTTCTAAAAGTTTGCGTGCATTAGACAAACCGTGAGCAATACCGATTTTTACCATTAATTTTCCGTCGAAATCGATTGCAGCCGAACGAACACCTTCCAAACCGCGGATTTCCTCGAAATCAACTTTTTCCAATGTTTTTCCGGTAAACACTTCATAAGCCGTACGTGTTGCGGCTTCGATAACGCCCCCGGTAACACCGAAAATAACCGCAGCACCTGTAGATTCGCCAAGCGGAGTATCGAAATCCTCAGCAATCAAATTTTTGAAATCAATATTGGCTTGTTTGATTAAAGCGGCTAATTCACGAGTTGAAAGTACAATATCCACGTCAGGATTACCGTTTACTTCGAACTCATCGCGTTGACATTCGTATTTTTTCGCCAAACAAGGCATAATGGAAACCATCACCAAATCTTCACGTTTCACACCGATTTTATCGGCATAATAGGTTTTGGCAATTGCACCAAACATTTGTTGCGGAGATTTTGCTGTTGAAGGAACATCCAACAAATCAGGGAAATTCGTTTCAAAGAAATTTACCCAGCCCGGACAGCAAGAGGTCAAAATCGGCAATTTCACTGATTTATCTCCATTCAAGAAACCATTGATACGTCCCAACAGTTCCGTACCTTCTTCCATGATGGTAAGGTCTGCTGCAAAATCTGTATCGAACACAGCGTTGAAGCCTAAACGGCGCAAAGCGGCAACCATTTGTCCGGTTACTCTCGCTCCGGGCTCTGTGCCGAACTCCTCACCCAAAGCCACGCGAACAGCCGGAGCCGTTTGTACGATAACCGTTTTTGTTGGGTCAGATAATGCACGAATGACTTTTCCGGTGTGGTCTACTTCAGTTAAAGCGCCTGTCGGACATGCTGTAACACATTGTCCGCAGTACGTACATGGAGATTTCTCCAAATCCATTTCAAATGCAGGAGCAACAACGCTTGGAAATCCACGATTAATCGCTGAAAGTGCACCAACCGATTGCACTTCGTTACACATCATTTCGCAACGACGGCACATCACACATTTATCTACATCGCGAACGATTGAAGGAGACATATCTTTACGATAGGTCGACTGTTCGCCTTTGTACGGAATTTCTCGAATACCTAAGCGTTGAGCCAAGTCTTGCAATTCACAGTTTCCGGCTTTTTGGCAAACCAAGCAATCTGCGGGGTGATCGGACAAAATAAGTTCAACTACTGTTCTGCGTGCATTGATTACGCGCATGCTGTGCGTATGAATAACCATTCCGTGCTCACAATCTGTAGCACAAGCAGGCGCCAAATTTCGGCGGCCTTCGATTTCCACTACACACACACGACATCCGCCCGGTTTGTTTTCGATGTTCATACCATCGATCGAAAAATAGCACAGCGTCGGAATCTCGATACCGTACTCACGAGCCGCTTTAAGCACTGTTGTACCTTTCGCAACCTCGATTTCTTTATTGTCTATTTTTAATTTGATTGTTTCCATTATTTGATGATGATTGCGTTAAACTTACATTTTTCGACACATGCACCGCATTTGATACAAAGATCTTGTTTAATGGTATGCGGTATTTTCTTTTCGCCGACAATAGCGTTCACCGGACAAACGCGAGCACAAGCCGTACAGCCTACACATTTTTCCTCAATGATGAAGTATTGCTTCAATTCCTTACATTGACCGGCGTGACATTTTTTATCCACAACGTGTTCAACGTATTCATCCCAAAAGTTCTCAATCGTAGAAAGCACAGGGTTTGGCGAAGTTTGTCCCAATCCGCAAAGCGATGTGTCTTTGATAACTTTACTCAAATTGCGAAGTTTATCAAGAGTCTCCATGGTGCCTTTGCCTTGTGAAATTTCGTCTAACATTTCGTAGAGACGTTTGTTTCCAATTCGGCAAGGCGAGCATTTTCCGCAAGATTCTTCAACGGTGAAATCCAAGTAAAATTTTGCCATACAAACTGCACAGCTATCTTCGTCCATTACAATCATACCACCCGATCCCATCATAGAGCCAACAGCGAGAAGGTTATCGAAATCAATCGGTGTATCCAAATGTTTTTCGGTTAGGCAACCGCCTGAAGGGCCGCCTGTTTGAATGGCTTTGAATTTTTTGCCGTCTTTGATACCACCGCCGATTTCGTAAATAACTTCACGCAATGTAATACCCATCGGCACTTCAATCAAACCAACATTGTTGATTTGTCCGGCCAACGCAAATACTTTGGTTCCGCGCGATTTCTCGGTTCCGATGGTTGTAAACCATTCTGCGCCGTTATTGATGATAACAGGAATATTTGCAAATGTTTCTACGTTGTTTACGCAGGTTGGTTTGCCTAAATAGCCCGATACGGAAGGGAAAGGTGGCTTGAATGTAGGCTCGCCGCGCAAACCTTCCATAGAGTGAATCAACGCTGTTTCTTCACCACAAACGAAAGCACCTGCACCATAGCGAATTTCAATTTCAAAATCAAATCCTGTACCTAAAATATCTTTGCCCAACAAGCCGTATTCACGAGCTTGGTCAAGTGCAATTTTCAAGCGCTCAATGGCCAAAGGATATTCGGCACGAATATAAACCAAGCCTCTATTTGCGCCAATCGCATAACCGCAAATTGCCATGGCCTCGATAATTGTATGCGGGTCGCCTTCCAAAATCGAACGATCCATGAATGCGCCCGGGTCGCCTTCATCGGCATTACATACTACGTATTTTTGTTCGCCCGGCACTTTATAGGTGATTTCCCATTTCAAACCTGTTGGAAATCCACCACCACCGCGACCGCGAAGTCCCGATTGCTTAATGATTTCGACAGTTTTTAACGGATCCAATTCCGTCAAACACTTACCCAAAGCGCCATAGCCATCGCGAGCAATATACTCATCAATGTTTTCAGGGTCAATAAATCCGCAGTTACGTAAGGCTACACGAATTTGTTTCATGTAGAATCCCATGTGTTTCGAGTCGGAAATGTGCTCTTTGGTTGTGGGATCTTCGTAAAGTAATCGATACACTTTACGACCTTTGATGATGTGTTCTTCCACGATTTCGCGCGCATCGTCGGGCGTAACTTGCGTGTAGAAGGTGTTGTCAGGGAGCACTTTCACGATAGGGCCTTTTTCGCAAAAGCCGAAACAGCCGGTGAAAATTACCTGAACTTCATTTTCGAGACCTTTGTCTTCTACGATTTGACGTAGATTAGTCAAAATCTCATCAGCTTGCGAGGCTTTACATCCGGTGCCACCGCAAACAAGTAGGTGCATTTTGTAGTTTGCCATATTTTGGTTTTATTTGATTTTTGGATGCAAAGATACGTAAAAAAAACGAAACAAGCAAGCAATGTTTCGTTTTTTTATTTGTGTTTAACGATTATAAACTTCGAATCATCTCCGTAAACAAAACCGTCATCTTTTTTGCGGCTTTTCCTGCGGCTTCAACAACATCATTTTCGTCATTTACAAAATCATGTGTAAAATTAAATCCTTCGTTGGTGATAACCGACATACCGAACACGCGCATACTTCCATGACGCGCTACTATTACTTCCGGAACGGTTGACATCCCTACAGCATCGCCGCCAATTATGCGGAAATATTTGTATTCTGCAGGAGTTTCATAAGAAGGACCTGTTCCGCCCACATAAACGCCTTCTTGCAAAGAAATATCTTGCTGTTCGGCGATTTTTTTGCAGGTTTTGATTAAGTCCAAATCGTACGGACGTGTCATATCGGGAAATCGAGGACCAAATTCTTCCATATTCTTACCTACCAATGGATTTGGCATCAAATTGATTTGGTCTTCGATAATCATCAAATCCCCTACTCTGAATTCCGGATTGATACCACCTGCAGCATTCGACACAAACAGCGTAGAAATTCCCAACGCATTCATCACTCGTATCGGCAACGTTACTTGCTCCATCGAATACCCTTCATAATAATGAAAACGTCCTTGCATCGCCAACACGGCTTTTCCGCCCAATTCGCCATAAATGAGATTGCCCTTATGTCCTACTGCTGTGGATTGCATGAAATTCGGAATGCTGGCGTATGGCATTACAATCGGATTTTGGATTTGTTCTGCCAAATCGCCTAAGCCGCTTCCTAAAACGATGGCTACATCAGGATTTTTGGGTAGTCTTGATTTAATAAATGTTGCGGATTCTTTGATTTTTTCGGTGTAATTCATAGTTTGCGATTTTTGTTTCGGGTTCTTTTGATTTTTAGAACGGTCAATAGCCCACGATTTCCTCGCTACGCTCGGAATGACGGTACTTTTTTTCATAGGATGGGTAAATTAGCGGCGGCTATGCCGCCGCTAATTTACCTTATCCCACATAATGATAAGCCGTCATGTCGAGCAAAGCGAGACATCTGTTGGCAATTTATGTACCTTTTATAATTTTCGCTGCTTCAATAGCATTATCTATAATATTTTGTCTATCCTTTACAACACGATTTTTCATTAACACTTTTCCATTGCAAATAAGCGTATCCACAGTAGAACCATTAGCTGCATAAACTAAATTTGCAACAGTATTGTGATTGGGTGTAAACGACGTTTGGTTTAAATCTACCAAAATCAAATCTGCCAAACAACCTTCTTTTACAAGGCCTGCATTGATTCCGAATGTTTTTGCACCATTCACAGTAGCCATGGCCAATGCTTCTTTTTCAGATAAAATCGTTGGATCAAATCGCCAGGCTTTTTGCAGTAACGACGCTAATTTCATCCCTTCGGTCATATCTAAATTATTCGACGATGCGCATCCGTCCATACCCAAACAAATTGTGATGCCTTTTTCCTTCATCTCTTCATATTTGAACTCGTAGCCGGACGCAATTTTTAGATTAGACTGCGGATTGTGAACCACTTTAACATCATAATCCGCCAAAATTTGTATATCCTCATCATCTACCCAAAGCATGTGTGCCAGCGATAAATTTGGTGATAAAACACCCAATTTATGCAAGTATTTCACCGGACTTAATCCAAAATTTTTGATAGAGTTTTCGTATTCTTGACGCGATTCTGCCAAGTGTGTGTGCATGATAAGCCCATTCGCTTTCGCGAAATCGGCAGACCATTTGAACAATTCAGCAGATACCGAATAAATCGCATGAGGTGCTATAGAATAGCGAATTCTGGGATCAAATGACTGTGAAAGTTTCAAATTTTCTTCCGTCATGCGTTTAGCTTTTTCGGCTCGCTCAGGTTCAAAAAAATCTAAAATAGTGTCTGTAATCATTGCACGAAGTCCCATTTCGGAAATTGCTTGATACGCTATTTTCGGACGATAATACATATCGTTGAAGCAGGTCGTTCCGGTTTCAATCATTTCCAAACACGCCAATTTTGTTCCCCAATAAATCGTTTCGTCTGTATTTCTGGCTTCAGCCGGCCATATTTTTTCTTTGAGCCAGCGTTCCAACGGTAAATCTTCAGCAAAACCTCTAAACAGTGTCATCGCAGCGTGTGTATGCGCATTTACAAATCCGGGGAAAACTGCTTTTTTGTGTCCATCAATAATTTCTTCAGCATTGACCTGTAAGCCTTGTCCTATCTGACGAATTAACGTTCCCTCAATAAATATATCGGTCGGTTTTTCGTTAAGTTGTACGTTGCGAATTAGAATACTCATATACATATATTTTTGCAAAGATACGAAAAAAAACTGAAATACCAAAGGTGGCTTCGACTGCGCTCAGCCATGTGTTTTGGTGGTTGAGCGGAGTCGAAACGACCGAGTACAAAAAAACCCCAGCCAACTGGACTGGGGTATGGGCGGCGTCTACCTACTCTTCCACCCGGTTAGGGCAGTACCATTGGCGCAATCAGGCTTAACTTCTCTGTTC
>Ga0123353_10002086_pt1 | contig 24704 bp, 19 predicted proteins | sample TergutLab28metaG_3_FD_92763 | JGI IMG/M metagenome (GOLD analysis project Ga0123353, IMG submission 92763) | Labiotermes labralis P3 segment gut microbial communities from Petit-Saut dam, French Guiana - Lab288 P3 | ecosystem: Host-associated > Arthropoda: Insects > Digestive system > Gut ...
CCCTCGCCGGCTGTGCGAAAGCCTTGATGCTGTCATGACGTCAGCCGTGCGGAACGGTCAGCGAGGGCTGGACGCCCTCGCGACTCGCGGGCGGGACGCCCGCGCCACGAGAATGCGATGGCCTGGGTGCGCCCGAACGGACAGTTGATTTTTTGCGGTCTTGGTGTTCCAATGGGCGCAGTCCAGATAAGGAGATGGAACCATGACCCGTTTTCGGAATGCTGTTGGATTGGCCGCGATGTTGCCGGTGTTGGCGGTGACGGCCTTGTTGGCGGGGTGCTTCGCGGAGAAGCCCATGAACACGTCGTCGCTGGTCGACACGGACAGTCGCGCCACGCTGGTCGGCAAGTGGGTCTGCGAGGTCGACCGGAAAACCCGCGAAGCCTCCGTCCCGCTCCCGCTGCCGGATGTGCTGGAACTGTACCACTTCACGAACAGCAATATCAGCGAAGGTTCCGGCCGGCTCTTCATCGCGCAGGATAACGGAACGCTGGAAGGGTTTTCGTTCAAGTGGTGGCTGCGGGACGACAACGCCGTGCTGTGGTCGGTGTCCCGGGATTTCAAAGAGAACGGCACCCTACAGATCGAATCGAGCGAAGGCCGGCGAATCGAGTATGACTACACCCTCTCCGGTTCGACGTTGACCATTACCGGCATCACGGACGATAAGGGCAAACTGGTCCGCTACCACCTTGCGAAAAGCGTCACCTACAAAAAAGCGGGACGATAAACGCCGAACAACGCCGCGAACATCCCGCGGGAGTCTTGTCGTAAAATCCTTCGCGTGCTTCGTGAAATTCACGGCAAAAAATGTTGCCAAGACCAAGGAGTTTTCCATGTCCCAACCGCAGTTTGAGATCGTGAGCCTGGGCGAGAACCGCTGGGTCATCAACGATCAGGGCCGGACCGTCGCGACGGTGACGAATCAGGGCGGCATCGAGTGGCTGCTCAAGAGTCCGATGGAGTCCGGTCCTCTGGTGACGAAAATCGAGAAGGACAACCACCTGGCCAACACGACGGGCCTGCGGTTGGCGGGGTTTGTTCCGCCGTCGATGCGGGTGGTCGGCGGGTCGATGGCGCCGCTCCAGTGGCGGCTGGAGTCTCCCGGGCGGTTGTGGCTGCGGTCGGGCGTGGGGTCGGACGACGGCGAGTTTTCGTCCGTCACGACGGCCGTGCTGACCACCGACGATCGGGCCACGCGGTACGAATGGCGCCTGGACACGGAGTTCACTTTCCACGGCAAGCAGCCCAAGCACTTCTCCACGCTGGAGTTCGACAACGTGTACCCCGGCCTGGCGGGGCGGTGCTTTCTGTACGCGCCGCGGAAGCAATACCGCTGGACGTTGATGAACGATGCCGACGGCGTGATCTGGCGGTTCCCGCACCAGCACACGCTGCATTACGGGATCAAAATCCCGGACCTGCGGTTCGGGCCCGGCGCGTGGGCGGGGTTCTTCGGCGAGTCCACGGGCAGCCCGATCGTCGTCGTGGACGAGTGCGACGATGAGCCGTTCTGGGGCATCTGCGACATGTACTACGACCTGCACTGTCAGGTCCGGTTCGCCAAACCGATTCAGCCCGGCCAGACGCTGCGGTATCGCCACACGATTAAATACCTCTCCGACGCCGAGAGTCAGAAACTGGTCGACGCGTCGCGTGCCATCACCGTCACCGACGAGGACCGCCGCTCGCACGCCGCCCCGAGGCTGGATTTGGGCCTGAACCGTTTCGACGCCTCCTGCCGCGTCGACGGCGAGGACGATTGCTCGATCTTCCGCCCGCGTCCGCCCGTGAAGGCCTGGGACCGCGACCAGGGCCACTCGTCCAAGGGGTCGATCCGCATCACCAACGACACGGCGAAAACGACGGTCTGGACGGCCGAGCCGCCGTCGCTGATTCCGTCGCAGCACGTGTTGAACATCCGCGCGATGATGAAGACCCAGGACGTCGTCGGCCAGGGCGCGTATCTGCGCGTGCACTATTTGACGTGGGTGTTCGAACCGGCCCCGCCGCATTCGGAGTTTGTGCAACTGCTGACCTCCACGCCGGTGGAGGGCACCACGCCCGGATGGGTGAAGATCGAAGTCCCGCCGCTGACCGTTCCGCCCGAGCATACGGACTACCTCATCATTCTCGAGTTCGTGCTGGACGGTTCCGGCACGGCCTGGTGCACCGACGTGGACGTGGACCTTCAGCCGCAACCGATCGTGACGCCGACGCTGGAACGCGACAGCCGCGGATCGAAGGACGTGGTGGCCGTGGGCGGAAAATCGACCGTCGGCGGCGTGGCGGAGTGAGAACCCCATAAGGAATAACTATGCAACTGCCCAACTGCCCGGATTTCGACCGCATCATGCAGCGCTGGGACGCCCTGTGGCGGCAGGAGATTCTGGATCGGCCGATCGTGAACATCGGCGTGAAGCCGAAAAAACGGCCGGTGTATCCGCAGAAGACGCACGCGTCGCTGCGGGAGCGGTGGTTTGACTTCGACCACGGCCTGGCGTGCATGGAGGCGGGCGTGGCCGCGTTCGAACCCGTCGCCGACAACATCCCGACCTGGTACGCCAACCTCGGGCCCGAAGTGTGCGCGACCGTCTTCGGCTGTGAACTGGACTTCAGCGAATACAGCAGTTGGTCCAGGCCCGTCTGCTCGAACATCCGCGACGTGCTGAACATCACGCCGAATTTCGACAACGTGTACTGGAAATGGATCCGCCAGGCCACCGAGGAATCCATCCGCCGCGCCAACGGAAGATGGATCACCGGACTGACCGACATCCACACCACCGGCGACCTGCTGGCCGCCCTGCGCGACCCGCAGGAACTCTGCATGGACATCGCCGACGATCCCGAGGGCGTGAGGCTGGCGTGCGAGTACGTGACGAAATTCTACCCCCGCATGTACGACGACGTGTACGAACCCATCGCCAAGGCCGGGCTGCCCTGCACCACCTGGACGAATTACTTCCACTTCGGAAAATCGTACGTCAGCCAGTGCGATTTCATCTGCATGATCTCGCCGGCATCGTTCGAGGAGACGATCTTGCCGTCGATCCGCCGCGAGAACGAACATCTGGAGCGGACGATTTACCACCTCGACGGCCCCGGCGCCCTGCCGCACCTGGACGCCCTGCTCGAACGCGGAAAAATCGACATGCTCCAGTGGGTCTTCGGCGCCGGAAACAACCCCGCCCGAAGGTGGCTGCACGTGTACAAACGCGCCCAGGCCAAAGGTGCCAGCCTCCAACTACTCTGCGACGACATGGCCGACGCGAAAGTCCTCATGCAAAACCTCAGCCCCAAAGGCGCCTGGCTGTGCGTCGGCGGACAATACACCCGCGAGGAAGTCGACGCGTTCCTCGCCGACGTGACGCGATGGGGACAAGGCAAACCGATGTAGACTGGTAGAATTACCATTTTGGAGAAAACGGACATGGCGAAAAGCAAAGGCAAGTTGCGGGTTGGGATGATCGGCGCCGGCGGAATCAGCAAGGTGCATTGCGAGGGGTGGTCGGCGCTGGCGGACGAATGCGAGCTGGTGGCGATCACGGACCTCAATCACGAAGCGGCGGCCGCGAGGGCGGCGGAGTTCAAGATCGACGTCGTGGAACGGACCACCGACGAGCTGCTCAAGCGGGACGACATCGACGTGGTCGACATCGTGACGCCGAACATGTTCCACAAGGCGCAGACCGTCGCGGCCCTGAATGCCGGCAAGCACGTGCTGTGCGAAAAACCGCTGGCCCTGTCGGCCAAGGACGTGGACCAGATGATCGCCGCGGCGGTCAAGAACAAGAAAAAGCTGATGTGCGCCCAGCACATGCGGTTCACGGCCAATTCTCGTGCGGTGAAGCAGTACATCGTCCAGCACGGCTTGGGGGAGATTTACTACGCCCGCGCGTGGTTCAATCGTCGCCGGTTCCTTCCCTGCACGCCGGGGTTCATGTACAAGCGTAACAGCGGCGGCGGGTGCTGCATCGACGTCGGCGTGCACGCGCTGGACCTGACGCTGCACCTGATGGACAATTTCGAGCCCGTGAGCGTGACGGGCGTGGCGGTGACGAAACTGGCCAAACAGGCCGACGCCTGGAGCGAATGGGGCCAGATCGACCGCCAGGGGCTCGATGTGGAGGATTTCGCCGCCGGAATGATCCGGTTCAAAAACGGCGCGTCCTTGAGTCTGGAGTGCAGTTTCATGCTCAATCAGAAACCCAAAGAGGAGGTCCGCGTGGACCTGTTCGGCACGTCCGGCGGCGCGACCTGGCCGGAGTGCGAAGTGTTCAGCCACACCGACCGCGACTACGTGGACACGAAAATCAACCTCAACACCCGCCTGGCCAAGACGCCGGGGCACTGGGAGGAAATCCGCATGTTCGCCCGGTCGGTGATCGACAACACCCCCGTCCCCGTCCCGCCCCAACAAAGCCGCGCCGTCATCGCGATCCTCGAAGGCCTGTACAAAAGTCAGGCCACCGGCAAGGAAGTGCGGCTGTGAGCAACAGGCGGTTAGGCTAACAGTCAGAAGGAATCCGACAATGATGGACATTCTGCTGATCGCGGCCGTTGCGCTTCTGGCGTGTTGTGTGGTGTTGTTGCTGCTGGTGCTGAAGAAGGTGCGCCGGAGCGGTCAGGGCGATTGGGCGCCGCGGCTGGACGCGTTGGAGAAGTCGCAGGAGCGCACGGTCCGCGACGAGGCGGAGAAAACACGGGAGCGCGTCGAGCGTGTGGTCCGTGACGAACTGGGCCGGAATCGCGAGGAGTTGTTGTCGGCGGCGAGTCGTCAGCGGCAGGAGTTGACGGTCGCGTTCACGCAGTTCAGCGATTCGGTGGCGCAGCGGTTGACGGAAGTGACGGGCGTGCAGAAGGGGCAGTTCGAGGCGTTCGCCGCGCAGCTCGGGACGTTTGCCGCCGACAGCGGCGAGCGGTTGAAGGAGATTCGCGGCGAGTCGCTGATGTCGGCCCGGCAATTGCGTGATGGCGTCGAAGCCGCCCTGGTCCGCAATACGGCGGCGATGGACACGCACTTCGGGAATCTGACGCGCACGCAGCAGGAGCGTCTGGAGACGATGGCGGCGCAGTTGGGCAAACTCGCCGACACGAACGAGACGAAACTGGAGGCCGTGCGGACGGAATCGGCGGCCGGGGCGAGGCAACTTCGCGACGACGTGATGACCGCGCTGAACCGCAACGCCACGACGATGGACCAGCGGATCACCACGCTCGTCGAGACCAACGAGAAGAAGTTAGAGGCCCTTCGGCAGACGGTGGAGGGCAAGTTGCAGAGCATCCAGACGGACAACGCCGCCAGGCTGGAACAGATGCGCGCGACCGTGGAGGAGAAGTTGCAGACCACGCTGGAATCGCGTCTGGGCGAGTCGTTCAAACTGGTCAGCGCCCAGTTGGAGCAGGTTCACAAGGGTCTGGGCGAGATGCAGACGCTGGCCGGCGGGGTGGGGGATTTGAAGAAGGTGCTCACCAACGTCAAGACGCGCGGCACGTGGGGCGAGATTCAGTTGGGCGCCCTGCTGGAGCAGATTTTGATTCCGGAGCAGTACGGTCAGAACGTGGCGACCCGGAAAAACAGCAACGAGCGGGTCGAGTTCGCCGTCCGGCTTCCCGGCCGGGAGGACGACGGAAAGCCCCTTTGGCTGCCCATTGACGCCAAGTGCCCGGTCGAGGATTACCAGCGGTTGCTGGAGGCGCAGGATCGTGGAGACGCGGCGGCGGCGGGGGAGTCGGCCCAGCGGTTGGAGATTCGGATCAAGAGTTGCGCCCGCGACATCCGGGACAAGTACATTCATCCGCCGGCCACCACGGATTTCGCGTTGATGTATCTGCCGACGGAGGGGTTGTATGCCGAGGCGATCCGGCGTCCTGGGCTGGTGGAATTTCTTCAGCGCGAGTGCCGGGTGAATCTTTGCGGACCGACCACGCTGGCGGTCACGCTCAACGCGCTCCAGATGGGGTTCCGCAGCCTGGCGATTCAAAAGCGGTCCAGCGAGGTCTGGAAGGTTCTCGGCGCGGTGAAGTCGGGATTCGGAAAGTTCGGCGAGGTGCTGGAGAAGGTCCAGAAGAAACTCGGTGAAGCCAGCGACACCATCGACGACGCCTCCAAGCGGACCCAGATCATCGCCAGCCGCCTGCGCGCCGTCCAGGAACTGCCCGCGGAAGAGGCCCGGACCCTCCTCCTGGAGGTCGACGGCGCCGGTGACGCCGCCGAGGCGGAGGCGTCGTGAGACAGACTGTTAGGCTTTTAGGCTGTTAGACTGTTCGGCGCAGGCTGATGAATCATTAGGCCTAATTCCTCATACACCTGCGCCTAACAGTCTAACAGCCTAAAAGCCTAACAGTCTGTCTCACGACGCCTACAATGTGGCAGGGGTCTGAGCAAAGGAGATTGGAAACATGCATGTTTTTCGATGGTTCGCTCTGTGCGCCGTGGTGATGGGCGTGTGCGTGGGGGTGTCGGCGCAGGACAAGGAGGCGGCCCCGGCCAAGGCGGGGGAGAAGATTGATCTGAAGATCAACTTCACGCCGGGAACGTACGTCGTCACGAAGGAGGTGACGATGCACGTGGACACGGCCGGCGAAAGGCCTACGGCGTCGCAGATTCATACGGTCATGGTGATGGACATGGAGGTCGGAAAACCCGACGCCCAGGGCAACCGCGACCTGGCCGTCACGTATCGCCAGATCAAGTTCGACCAGAAACAGGGCGAGCAGGCGATGAAGTACGACTCGTCGGCCGGCACGCCGGCGGAACAGTTGCCGCCCATGGGCAAAATGTTCGAGGGGATGCTCGGAAAGACGGTCACCGTCACGCTGGACGGGCACGGAAAGGTCAGCCAGATCAAGGGCGTGGACGAGATGATCGCGTCGATGCTCCACGCCGGCATGGACGAGCAGGCGGCCGAGGCCCTCAAGAAACAGTTCGGCGACCGGATCGCGGAGGAGACGTTCGGACAGTTGCTGATCATGCCCGGAAAACCCGTGGCCAAGGGCGACACGTGGGAGGTGGACAAGCCGTTGGAGTTGCCGGTGATCGGTTCGGTGCAGTACACGCAGATTTGCACGCTCAAGGACGTGTCCGACGGTGTGGCGACGGTGGGGGTCAAGGGCACGTTGCGGAGCGTCGGCGGCAAGGCGCCCACGACACAGCCGGGCGCTCCGACCATGATGATTCACGAAATGACCGTCGAGGGAACGACGCTGATGGAGATCGCCACCGGCATGGCCAAGCGGTCCGACGTCACGCAGAAAGGCACGCTGACGGTGACGGCCGGCGAGGGCGCGGAAAAACGGGAAACCAAAATCACCCTCAACGGTACGGCCAAGACGACGATCGAGAAGAAGTAACGCTCGACGCGGAGTGTCCCTCTCCGCGTTCCCGCGTCGTTACAAACGTCCGTCGCAAAAAAAATCTCTTTTTTGCAACTTTCACCCATCTCGTGCGTCCAATCTTACGGCCCTGTTTTCGAAAACCTTTGAAGGAGAACCGACATGAACGTGCTTCATCGCATCGTGGCTGTGGGATTGATCGTTGCCGTGGGCGTGTTGGCCGTGGGCGCGGCGCCGACCGCCTTGGCCCAGGACGCGGCGGGGATGGTGGTGGCGGGGAAGATCGAGTCGGTGACGGTCTATCGCGGGCAGGCGATGGTGACGCGCGTGCTGGCGATGGACCTCAAGGCCGGGTTGTCCGAACTGGTCGTCACCGACCTGCCGCAGGGCGTCGTCGGGCACAGTTTGGTCGCCAGCGCGGACGGCGACGTGCAAATCCAGGCCGTCCGGTTCCGCACCCGGGCCGTCCAGGACAACCCGCGGAAGGAAGTCGCCGATCTCCAGGCCGAGATCAAAAACGTCGCGCAGAGCCTTCGCGCCAACGCGGCCCAGCAGGCGTTGCTCAAGAAAAAGGAGGCCCTGCTGGACAACCTGGAGAAGTTCTCCGCCGACCGCGCCAAGGACGATCTGGCCCAGGGAACGCTCAACGCCGAGAGCCTTACCGGAACGGCGGATTACATTTTCAAACAGCGGGACGCGTTGGCGGAGGGGTCGTTCACGTTGACCGAGGAGGCGGCCGCGTTGAACGAAAAGCTCGGCCTGTTGCAGCGTCAGTTGGCGGAGATGGTCGCCTCTTCGACGCGGACGGCCCGTGAGGCGGTGGTGTTCCTCAGCGCTCCGCAGGCGGCCAAGGCCACGGTGCGGCTGGGGTACATGGTCGGCGGAGCGACCTGGTCGCCCAGTTACAATCTGCGGACCGACGCGGCCGGCAAGGAGATCGGCTTGGAGTATTCTGCCATCGTGCAGCAAGTCAGCGGCGAGGACTGGAACGGCGTGAAGTTGACGCTCTCGACCGCCCAGCCGAACATGGCCGCCGACGCTCCGCTGCTGATGCCGCTCTGGGTGACGCTCACCACCGACGCCACACCCGCCGAAGGCCTGGCACGCTATCGAGCGAAATCCGCCAACGAACTGGCTGTGTCGCAGTTGGCGCTGAGAAGGGAGATCGACTCGAATCTGGCCGGCCGTCAGGGCGGGGCGGTCCCGCAGGGCGGGTCGAGCAGTATTGGCGGGAAGATTGTGGAAGATCGGGCGACCAATTTGTTCACCAATCAGCTTCAGATTCTCGACCTGACCAACTCGCGCGATGTTCTGCTGGGCGTCAAGGAGTCCGCCCGCGACAGCGACGCGATGGCCGTGGTGTACCCGATCCCCGGCGGAATCTCCGTCGCCAGCCGCCAAGACCAGCAAATGGTCCGCATCGCGACGCTCAAACTCCAGGGCGACTTCTACTACCTCGCCGTTCCGGTGATGACCTCCAACGTCTACCTCCAGGCCGACATGATCAACACCAGCGACATCGCGCTGCTCTCGGGCCCGGTGAGCAGTTACATGGACGGCCAATTCATGGGCACCGGGTGGCTGCCGGTGGTGGTCACGGGACAGCGGTTCACGGTGGGGTTCGGCGTGGATTCGCAGCTTCGCGCCCGCCGCGAACTGGTGGACAAAACCGAAACTGTCCAGGGCGGAAACCGCGTGCTGACGTTCAAATACAAACTCGCGATGGACAACTACAAGGACAAGCCCGTCGCCGTCCGTGTGCTGGACCGGCTTCCCGATCCGAAAAACGCCGACATCCGTGTGACGTTCGGACAGCCGAGCGTCGAGATGAGCAAGGACGCGACGTACCTGGCCACGCTGCGTAAGAGCGGTATTTTGCGGTGGGACATGGAAACGCCCGCCCGCGCCGGCGGCGACAAGGCCGCCGTCATCCACTACGACTTCAAACTCGAATTCGACCGCAACACCTTCCTCACCGAGCCGGCCGAAGACATCATCAACCGCAACCTGATGGAGTTCCAGGAAGTCCTGGAACGGTAGTTTTTACCACAAGTCCGGAGGAGAAAACGGGATTCGATATCCGGGATCCGGGATTCGTGGGCAGAGCCATCGAGGACGGTCAGTCGTCTTCGGTATCCCCGGATCCCGGATGCCGAATCCCGGATCCCGCATTCTCCTCCGGCCAGTGGGTGAATTTCGCCCAGGGCATGGTGTAGAGGGTGTAGTAGATGGCGGTTTCGCCGTTGGCGGCGGGGCGGTGGAAGTGGCGTTCGGTGACGCCCAGGGGTTGTAGGGCTTCGAGTTGTGGCAGGGCCGGTTCCAGTCCGGCGGATTGTCGGCGGGCCATTTCGGTAAAGAGGGGCTCCGGCAGGCCGTAACTGTAGGCCAAACGTTGCAGGTCGAGCCACTCGACGCCGATGTACTGCACGCCGGCCTGGCGGAGTCGTTCGAGCCGCTCGGCCGGTGTGCCCTCACCGGCCAGGGCCAGCAGGGGGGGCGTGTCGAAGGGCGTTGCGTAGAGGCTGCCGTCGTTTTGATAGAACGGCGCGCCGCCGACGGTGAGGAATTTTCCATACACGGCGTCGGAGGGGAATTCGACGTCCGCGCCGAGACGTTTTACTATCGCCGTCAGTCCGGCGGCGGTGGTGCGGCTTTGGCCGGGCGTTCCGGGCGGGTGGAAGGAGGACGAGGACGTCACGGCCCTGTAGAAGACGCCGCCGGTTTGCGGCCGTTCATCGCCGCGAAGTCCGACGGTGGCGAGGTTGACGAACATGGCCATCACCAGCAGCACGGCCGCGGGGGCCAGTCCCCAGGGCAGTCCGCTTTTGGGCGGGGCGGCGTCGCGTTTCAGCGGGTTGGTCTCCACGCGGGCCAGCCGCGAGAGGAACCCCGCCGCCAGCAGGGTCATCGGAACGACGACGGGAACGGCGAACCGGTCGGGCATTTCGTGGGTCGCGAAGACCCACACAACCAGCAGCACGCCCGCGACGGTCAGCAGCGACCAGTCCCACGGGTCGCCCCGGCGGCCTCGCGAGATCAGTTCGCCCGCGGCGACCAGGAACAGCAGCATGGTGATCTGTCCCCACAGGGGGTTGATGAAGAAATGGTGGAACAGCATCGTCGGGCGGTCGCTCGGCGGGCTGGGTCGATAGTCCGGCGGTGCGGGGACGGGCGGCTGTTTGTCGGGCCCGTGCCCGGCGATCCATCGCTGCTGCTGCTCGTCGGTCCAGTGGCCTTTGCCCAGTTCGGCCGTCGCTAACGGGAACACCGGATTGCCGACCGTGGCTGCGTTGCGGATCAGCCACGGGCTGAAGACGACCAGCGCGACCAGCCCGGCCAGCAGGACGTGAATCAGCCGCCGCCCCATCGCCCGCGCCGGGCGACGCAGCACGGCCAGCCCCAGCATCGCCGCCAGCACCGGCAGCACAATCATGCCGACGGAAAGATATTTCGCGCAGCACGCGACGCCCAGGCACAGGCCGATGATCGCGGTGGCACGCGGCGCGACGGGATCCGGGATCCGGGATCCGGGATCCGCAGGCAGAGCCATCGCGGACGGCTGGTCGTTTTCGGTTTTCACGGATCCCGGATCCCGAATCCCGGATCCCGTCGACGTCGAAAGAATCCACACCCGCAACCAGAGCAGCGCCAGCGTCAGGGCGAGAATCTCGGCCAATTCCGCGAAGGCCATCCAACTGAGGTAGAGGACAAACGGCGTGGTGGCCAGCAGGAGCATGGCGTATCGGGCCCTTCGATCGTCGGCCGGCCGCAGGGCGGAAAAAACCGCCGCCACGGCCAGCACGGCGAAAATGCCGTGGCTGAACTGCGCGGCGTACATGCCGTTGTACGCCCCGCCGCGAAGGATCATCATCAGCAGGTACAGCATCTCCTGCCCGAGCGGGTAGTGGCTGTACACGTTGTGCTCCAAGCCGGCGATGTGCTGGTTGTGGAGGTACTCGCGCGGAAGCTGGAGGTGGTAGAGCAGCACGTCGTATCCGTCGCCGCCCAGACCCAGCGACGGCGGCATGGCCGCCCCGGCCACCCACGCACCGGCCGCCACCGCCAGGACGATCCAGTGGAGAAATCGCCCGTCGAACAGGGGCGGCAGGCTGAGCACGTTGAGTTGTCTCCGGCCTTGGAAGACCGCCAGGACCACCCCCACGCCGACCACCGGCCACCAGATATACGAGGTCAGTCCGCCCGTGGTGAACGACCCGACGGCCAGCAGGGCGACGGCGATCAGCCAATACCCCGCGAGGATGGAGGTGACGACGACCAGGCCGGGGGTGACGAGTGGTGTAGCACGGGCGTCCCGCCCGTGAGTCGCATGGGCGTCTCGCCCATGCTCGGCGTATGGCGTCGCCGTTTCGTTCGCATTGGGCTGTGATGTGGACGTCTGGTCCAGTGGCAGCGGTTGCATGGGCGAGACGCCCATGCGACTCACGGGCGGGACGCCCGTGCCACGCGTCAGCCATCCGATGGCGAGGTGTCCCCATCCACCGGCGGCGACCATGACGGCCAGCACCAGCAGCAGTTCGCTGACGGCCGTGATGGCGGTCAGCACCACGTACATGCCGGTGGGTCCGTCCGGTCCCGCCGCCGTCCCGGCAGCGTACCACAGGGAAACGAAAAACGCCGCCGCGCACAGCAGCACCACGCTCCGGCGACGAATCGTACGATGTTCGGTCAATTGCATGGACGCCAGTGTACCTTCTGGCGGAACTTTTTACCGCGAATTCCACGTTTTTTTACCACAGATACAGAGAACTCACAGAGAAGACATTGGAATTCGCTTGTTCGGGTACGATGCAATGGTCTTGGACGAGTGGTCGCGATCAAATAATTCAAAATAAATCATTATTATAGTAAATAATTTGCTATTTTGTAAAGATATACTATATATTTCAGTTACTATGGACTATAACGTGTTTTGTGCCTGAGTAGGCGCCTGTCAGAACAACCTGGCAGGCGTAATTTTTTTGGGTCCTGGAGAAGGAGTAAGACTATGAAGTATCACGCGTTGTTTCTTGCCATCGGTTTGTCGATTGCGCTCGTCGTGGCCTCGCCGATGTCGTCGTGGGCGGCCGTGATTATGAATGGCGCCATGGCGACCCCCGGAGATCCTTCTGACTGGAACGAAGAGGCCGATGTTTGGATTTTTCACACCGAGGGCCCGAACGGTGTTGTTTTGAACAATATGCCGGGCATCACGACGATCGTGACGGAGAACCTGCTTCTGGGGTCTCCGGTGATCGGGGGGGTCGGCAAGCTTACGGTGACCGGTCTGGGGGCCTCCTGGGAAGTTCGTGATCTGCTTGAGGTGGGCAATTTGGCCAACAGTCATGGAGTGCTGGACGTCCGTGACGGCGGCATGATAAAAGCCGATCGTCTTCACCTGGCCATGTCAGTCGGTTCGGTCGGCGTGATGAACGTGAGCGGCGGCATCGTGTTGGCCAACAGCATTGAGGCCGACAACGGCATGGCCAATCTCACGCTCAACGGTGGGATTTTCCAACCGCTGAGTTCCACGGGCGGTTTTCTCACGGGCAATTTCAACAATCTGTATCTGGACGGCAGCGGTCTGTCCGCCGGCGTGGCGGCATTGACATTGCAGGTGGACGCGGGTCTGACGGTGGGCGTGTCCCAGGTCTTCACCGGCGACGGTGGTTTGGCCAAGACCGGTTACGGCACGCTGGTTCTGAACGGCGCCCAGTCCTACACGGGGCTGACCGACGTGGCAAGCGGCCTTCTGACGGGCGAGGTTTCGTTCGCCGGCGGGCTGACCGTTCGTGACGGTGCCATCTTCGCGCCCGGAAACGGTATCTGGACCACGACGATCGGTGGGGATTACACGCAGGAACCCGGTGCCGTGCTGGCCATGGAGATCGGCCGTTTCGGCAGCGACCGGCTTGTGGTCGGCGGCGATGTGAGTCTGGGCGGAATATTGGCATTGTCCTTCACCGACGACATCGAGGAAGGCCGCTATGTGCTGATCGAGTGCCTCGGCGAGGGCGTGATCCAGTACATGTTCGACACCATGATGGTGGACGGCGTTTTGATCGAGCGCGATTTTTTGTACGATTCGTTTGATACGGCCTGGTTCCCGTCGAATGACTGGTGGTACATGCTTTCCAGCGGTGACGGCCGTGTGGAGTTGACCGTCTCCAGCAGTCCCCCGGCCGGGATTCCCGAACCGACAGCGCTTGCGCTGCTGGCCCTTGGCGCGACGGTCTTGTGCGGCCGGAGGCGGCGGGGAACGGTGTGAGATTTTTTCTCACAAGGCACAGGGACACTCCGTTCCCGCGTTTACGGCCTTGACGGCGCAGCCTTTTGCTCGTTTTGCCCTTGATGTTCCTCGGTGGCTTGTGGCGGGTGTGGCTGAATTTTCTGGCACGGTGTAGCTCTACGTCGCGACGTAGAGCTACACCGTGCCAGAAAATTCAGCCACACCCGCTTGTGGTTGGTTTGGAAAAAAAAACGCCCATTTCGCGTTGGATTTGGTATAAGGACATACAAGAGCAAAGCACTTGGGGCGTGGCGGCGGTGGGTGCCGGCGCGTGCGTCGCAGGGCAGAAGGAGACGACGATGAACGTTGCGCGTATTTTGGTGTTTGGGATGTTGTTGACGGGTTTGGCGACGACGGGCGGCTGTCTGCTGCTGGCGGCCGGTGCGGTCACCGCGCTGTATGTGACGGGCGATCTGGACGCGACCGTGGACGCTCCGGTCGACAAGGTGGTCGACGCGGCCAAGGCGGTCGTCGAGGAGATGGAACTGACGCTGGTCACCGCCAACGCGACCAAGATGGACGGGAATGTCGTCGCCATGAACAGCGAGGCCAAGAAAGTGGAAATCGACGTCAAGGCCCTGAGCGACACCAGCAGCAAAGTCACGATCCGCAAAGGTTTCTTCGGTGACGATGCCGCCCAGCAGTTGATGATGGACAAGATCAAGGGCAAACTGTAGGACGAGAACCGTTCCCGGTCCTCAGCCCTCAGGCGCGTCGGTCGTGGGCGAAAAATGTTTCGTAATGGCTCGTTTTTTGCGCGGGTAAGGTTTCATAGCGCAAAAAGGCGAACCGTCGCGAAGTGTTTTTCGAACACGGCCGTCGCACCGGAGGACTGGGGGCCGAGGACTCGCAGTCAGGGGAAGAATCCGTTGCAAAAGACTCTTCGAAAATCAAACCGTCTCGCCTGGCTGGGCGTGCCGGCCGCGTGCGCGGTGTCGATGGCGGCGTTGCTGCTGTCGTTCGCGCCGTTTGGCGTCTGGCCGCTGGCGTACGTGGCGCTGGTGCCGTGGGCGCTGGCGATGGCGCTCGCGCCGCGGCGATGGTACGCGCTGGTCTGGGCGTATGCCAGCGGGCTGATGTTCTGGTTTGCGGGGCTGTATTGGATCTGGTGGGTGGACGTGATCGGGTTTGTGGCGTTGGTGGCGGCGTTGTCGGGGTACATGCTGGCGTCGGGGGCGTTGATTCGGGCGGCGATTCGCCGTCGGCTGCCGGCGGTGGCGGTGCTGCCGGTGGTCTGGATTTCCATCGAATTCATCCGGTTGTACGCCCTGAGCGGGTTTCCGTGGTTTGTGCTTTCGCACAGCCAGTACCGCAACACGATGCTCATCCAGGTGGTCGACTGGATGGGCGAACTCGGTCCGGGGCTGCTGGTGGCGATGGTGAACGGCGTCGGCGTGGATGCGGTGCTGGCGTGGCGGTCGTGTCGCGGGCGGCATGTCGCGGGCATCTTGCCCGCGCGTCCCGAGGGCGTCTCGCCCTCGCGGGGCGGTGAAACTGGCGTGACGTCATCAAGCGACCAGGCCGGTGGAACGCACAACGCGGGCGGGACGCCCGCGAGACACGCGGGCAAGATGCCCGCGACACGGCCCATCCTCGGCGGTGTCGCCTGCGTGGCGGTGGCGGCGGGAATGCTCGCGTATGGGTGGTTTCGGCTGAGCGAATCGGAATCGACGTTGCACGACGGGCCCGTGGTGGCGGTGGTGCAGCATGCGTATCCGATTTATCTCAATGCCGTCCCGAGCGCGGAATCGTCACCGGCGGGGATGTATCGGCAGCACATGGAGTCCACGCGGGCGCTGGAGGGCATGGGCGTGGACCTGGTGGTCTGGCCCGAGTCGATGGGTCCGACGCTGCTGGGACGCGAATTCATGACGATGGACCTCGACGCCCTCACGCCGCACGAACGCCGGGCCGCGACGGCCGCCATCGCCGGGCCGGCCGCGTGGAAGACGGAGTATTCCGACAGCGTGATCGACAGCCACCTTCGCGACGTGCGCGACGGCGACGAGGGCGTGTGGCACGACGCCCGCGAATTGGCCGACATGTCGCGAAGCCTCGACGCGACCCTGCTGGTCGGAACGCTCACGCTGCATCGAAACGGTTCGCCGCTGGACGACCGCGACCTGTACGTCCGCCGCAACAGCGTGGCGTTGATCGACCGCGAACCGCTGCCCGTCGGCGAATACAGCAAAAAACATCTGGTGCCGTTCGGTGAATACGTGCCGTTCAAGCACGGCTGGCCGGGGTTTCACAAATTTTTACGGTCGTTCGTCCCGCCGGAAATGCCGCAACTGGACCCCGGTACGGACGAGACGATCCTGCTGCTGCCGCGCAGCACGCCGCGTGCCGAGGGCGTCTCGCCCTCGCGTCCCGCGGACATCCTGCCCGCGCGGGGTGGCGAAGGCGAATCAAGCGGCGAAGACGGTGTGGCGTCCTCCAGCGACCTGGCGAGTGGAACGCACAACGCGGGCGAGACGCCCGCGCCACATCGCATCGCCGCACCGATCTGTTACGAGGGCGTGATCGCCCGGCTGTGCCGGTCGCTGGTGATGGACGGCGGCGACAAGCGGGCCGACATGATCGTCAACCTGTCCAACGACGGCTGGTTCGTCCATCGCGACGCCGCCGGCCGATGGCAGGGAACGACCGAACAGCCGCAGCACCTCTCGCAATACGTGTTTCGCGCGATCGAAAACCGCGTTCCGGTCGTGCGGGCCGTCAACACGGGCATCAGCGCGTACGTGGACTCCAACGGGCGCATCCGCGCCGAGATCGTCCGCGACGGACAACACGTGATGGTCAGCGGAACGCTTGTGCTGGACGGAACCCCGGACAGCGGCGGCCACAGTTCGGGCATTGTTCACGGTCCGCGCGTGCGGCTGGACGACCGCGTCAGCCCCTACGGACGATGGGGAAATGGTTTTCCGTGGGTTATGCTGGCGATATGTGGAGCGCTGACGGTATATTTGTCGATAATGAGAAGGATAGAGAAACGGGCCCCCGGATGCCGAATGCCGGATCCCGCGGAAAAAACGAAAGGTGTTCCATGAAGAAGATGATGGCAATGACAGTGGCGGCCGTGGTGGTAATGGGGTTGACGGCGGGTTGCGCAAAGCCGCCGCCGGTGCTCCAGGCGAATCCGGCCCAGGCCCGCGTGGACGCGGACGTGACGTTGAAGACGGCGCTGGATTCGCCCGACTGGTCCACGCGTGCCCGCGCGGTCGAGGCCTTGGCGCAGGTCGAAGGACCGGCCGCGGGACGGCTGTTCGTGCAGGCGCTGGGCGACCGGGAACCGGCGGTGCGATTCGCGGCCGCCGTCGCCATCGGCGACACCGCCTACGAACCCGCCAAGTCCCGCCTGCTCGAGATGGCCTCCACGGACTCCGCCAAGGGCGAGAACGACCGCCGCGTCTACGCCGGCGTGCTTTACGCGCTCTGGCGGCTGGGCGATTCGCAGTCGGCGTACAACCTGGCGACCATGCTCCGGGACGCCGAGTGGCAGGTGCGCGACAACGTCGCGCTGGTGCTGGGGCGGATGCACATCAAGGGCGTCGCGGAACTGCTGAAGGCGCAGTTGGCGCTCGAGATCAAGTTGCAGCCCGAGGTGGAAATGAGGCTGGTGGAGTCGCTGGCCCAGTTGGGCGACCCTCGCAGCCGCGAACTGCTGCTGGCGTACGTGCAGACGCAGAAATACGAGGGGCAGGACCTTCAGGCGATGTACACGCTGGGCAAGGTCGGCGGCCCTCACGCGAAGTGGCAGTTGCGCGAGTTGACGAAGGAGGACCGTCCCGCCTATTTGCGTCTGGCGGCGATGGCCGCGTTGGCGGACCTGGACGTGCGCGATGACGACGACTATCACTACGCGGTCCGGGCGATGACCGACACGGAACACGTGATCGTCGAGAATCGAAAACTCAAAACGATCGCGCCCGACGAGGTCAATTCCGTTCGCTACCTGGCCGTGCTGGCGCTGGGGCGCATGAATCGCCCGCTGGCGGTGGACGTGCTGCTTCCGGCGCTACAGAGCGAGTCGGGCCCCGTCCGCGTCGCCGCGGCCATGAGCATTCTCCAACTGCTGCCGGTTGCGCAGACCATGCCCGAGGCGGCCGACGACACCGACGACACGGTCGCCGATGTGACGACCGATGTGATGAGCGATGCGGTCGCCGACATGCCGACCGACACGGCCGCCGCCGAGACGGCCGCCGAGACCCACATCGCCGACGACGCGGCAACCGATGACGTCGACGATGCGACGGCCGATGACGCAGCCGACGCAACGACCGCCGACGTCGACGACGCGGACGACACCGCGACGGAATTGGACGCGGACAAATTCGTGGACGACACCGCGGACGAGGCCGACAACGCGACCGACGACGAAGTGGCAGACGAAGCGGCCGCGGACGAAGAGACCCCGCCCGCCAAGACGTCCCGACCCAAACTGGAAACTTCCGGCGCGAGGGACTGACGGTCGGAAACGACGACGCGGTGACGCGGAGAGGGACGCGGGTGTGGAAACGTTTTCGCGGTGGCTTGCCTCTTTGCGCTGTAGGGTGTTGTGAAACGCAAAACGTTTTGCTTTCCACAACACCCTACAGCGCAAAGAGGCAAGCCACCGCGAAAATTTTTTCGATGCCGTTGTGCCCTCTCCGCGTCACCGCGTCGCGTGGTCGTCGTGGTCGCCAAACGTCTCGCATGAATTTTTTTATATTCGCGCACGAAAGATTATGTTGTCGGGGGCGGATTGATTATAATACGCCCTGGGTTGACGCGGCGTACGCGTGAACGACGAGTGGTTCCCGGAAAAGAAATGTGTGGACTGATTTTACTTGACTTGACCTGTGGCCAAAATACAATCGGCGTCGTGAGCGTCGAGTTTCCGGCGGCGCGAACGGACAGGTCGGTATCGTGGCATGGGTGCCAGGTAAGCGCGGTTCAGAGGTTTTCTTGAGGTATTGCCCCGGTTTGGGGCGGCCGAAACGAGTTTCGGAAGGAGACGTCGCTTGAACATTTTGACGAAAATCTGCGTGGTCGTGCTGGTGGTGGTCAATCTGTTTGCCAGTGCTGTTTTCATCGCCTATGCCAACGGGAGTGAAAACTGGAAACAAAAATGCGAGAATCTGGAAAGCGCCAAGCAGGCGGCGGAGATCACCGCCGCCAATGAACTGGCGCACGCGTCGCTGCTCCAGACCGACAAGGCAAACCTGGAGAAGCAACTGGTCGCCGAACGCGGCGCCGCCCAGGAAAAAATCTCCGAGCGGGACGCGCAGATCGTCAAGCTGGAGAAGGACAAGTCCGTCTTCCAGGTCAGCCAGCAGGGCATCGACACACAAATCGCCGCCCTGGTGACCCGGATCAACACGATGGATGTCGCCCGGACCGCGCTGGAAAACTCGCTGGTCAAGGCCAACGAGGACAAGGCGTCGTTCCAGAAGGACATCACCGAGCTTCAGGGCAAGCTTGCCCAGGCCGAGGCCGACTCCCGCCGTCAGGACGGGACGATCCGCGTTCTGCGGGCCGATGTCGCCAACCTCCGCGAGCAGAACGAAAGGCTCAATGCGCTGGTCACCGCGGGCGGGTCCGACGCGGGCGCCGGCGGGCAGGCCCTCGCTCCGGTGGTGAACATCCGCGGCCAGGTGACGGCCGTGAAGGGCGAAGCCGTCGCCATCAACGTCGGTTCGGCCAAGGGTGTCCATGAGGGCATGGTCCTGGTCATCCACCGCAAGGACAAGCTCGTGGGCTACCTGCGGATCGACGAAGTCGAAGTCGACGAAGCCGTCGGCGTGATCGAGGAAAAACAGTCCGACCCGCAGCAGGGCGACTCGGTGTATCAGAAGGACAACAGCTAACGCCGGCTGCACGGGGTTTCCTGAATGTCCCGCCGCGATGTGGTGATGTCCGGTCCGGTGGTGTTTCATGAAAATTCAGGCGGCGCCAGTCTCGCCGCTTGCGAGGTGTACAGATGACCCAGATGATGCAAGGGCCCGTGGTTACGGTTAAGCCTCAGGCCAACGTGTATACCGTGTTGCTGATTGTCGCCATTCTGGCGATGGCGTTCGCCGCCGGCACGCTCGTGTACGACATGATCGAAAACTACGGGATGACCTTCGGCGATATTTTCAGCGGCGGCGTTGACGCCGCGAAATAACGGCGCGGGTTGATCGACGAAGCGACAAGTGACAAGCGACTAGCGACCGGAGAAGGCAGCCGCGGACGTATTTTTATCGTTCTCGCGCGATGCGATGGTCTGTGCGATTGAACGTTCCTTCTCTTGTCACTTGTCGCTTGTCACTTTGCTTGACGTTCCACCGCAAAAAGGGACTTTTGCCATGATCTTCAGCTCCATCTCAGGCCTGTTCTCCCTGGACATGGGTATCGACCTGGGGACGTGCAACACGCTGGTGGCCGTCCGGGGGCAGGGAATCGTCCTGAACGAACCCTCCGTGGTGGCCGTGAAGAAGGGCACCAATCACGTGCTGCACCTTCAGAACGGGCCGGCCGTCGGCGTGGTCGCGAAAGAGATGCTCGGCAAAACGCCCGGTTCGATTTCCGCCATCCGCCCGATGAAGGACGGCGTGATCGCCGATTTCGACATCACGGAGGAGATGCTCTCCTACTTCATCAAGAAGGCCCATCGCAAACGCAGCCTGCTGGGGTTTCGGCCCCGGATCGTCATCGCCGTCCCGACGGGAATCACGGCCGTCGAAAAGCGGGCGGTGCTGAACTCGGCCGAGCGGGCGGGCGCGAGGCGGGTGTACCTGGTGGAGGAACCCATGGCCGCGGCCATCGGCGCGGGGCTGCCCATCAACGAAGCCACCGCCTCCATGATCGTCGACATCGGCGGGGGCACCACGGAAGTGGCCATTATTTCCCTTGCGGACATTTCCGTCAGCCAGTCGCTCCGCGTCGCGGGCGACGACCTCGACGAAGCCATCGCCGGCCATATGAAGCGAACCTACAACCTGATGATCGGCGAGCAGACCGCCGAGCGGATCAAGGTCGAGATCGGTTCGGCCTGCCCGCTGGCCGAAGAGGTGACGATGGAAGTCCGCGGTCGGGACATGATTTCCGGCCTGCCGCGGAAGGCGGTCATCACGTCGGAGGAAGTTCGCGAGTCGCTGAAGGAACCCGTCGGCGCGATCATCGAGTGCGTGACGCACGTGCTGGAAAAGGCCGCCCCGGAGTTATCGGCCGATTTGGTGGACAACGGCATTTGCCTGGCCGGCGGCGGTTCGCTGCTTCGCGGAATGCCCAACGTGCTGAGCAACGCCACCGGCCTGACGGTCCGCGTCGCCGACGACCCGCTCACCAGCGTCGCCCGCGGCACGGCGGTGTTCCTCGAACACCTCGACGACTGGAAACACACGATGGAGAGCGACGAGGACGATTTTTAGCCGTCACCGCCGCGTCGAAAAACGACACCGGAGAACGGGGCAACGGAAGACGAAGGCGAGACACCATGCTGATGAATCATGCGGAGTACATGAAAATCGTTGGCGATATTCGCCTGAAAATCAAGGCGGCACAGCATAAAGCCATCCTTGCGGCGAATAGCGAACTTGTCGTGCTGTACTGGAACATCGGCGAAGTCATCAACCAACACGCGGTTTGGGGCAATAAATTCATTGAGAACCTCGCGCGCGACATCAAACGCGACTTCCCAGGCGCCACGGGATATTCCGTCCGAAATCTGAAATACATGGCCAAATTCGCGAAGCTGTTCCCTGACCCTGCAATTGTGCAGACGGCGTCTGCACAAATTTCCTGGTCCCACAATGTCATGTTGATGGACAGGGTGAAAAACACGGAAATTTATCTGTGGTATGCCGTAAAAACCGTAGAAAACGGCTGGTCGCGCGATATCCTCGCGCATCAAATTGAGTATGGACTGTATGAGCGTCAGGCCCTCGCGTCGAAAACCACGAATTACGACAAACGCCTGCCAAGCCCACAGAGCGAATTGGCCGAGCAAACCCTGAAAGACCCGTACATTTTCGACTTCATCGAGTATCGCCAAGGCATGGTCGAACGCGAAATTGAGAACGAATTGGTGAAAAACATCACCAAACTGCTTCTGGAACTTGGCACAGGCTTCGCGTTTGTCGGCAATCAGTACCACATTGAGGTGGAGAACGAGGACTTCTACATCGACCTGTTGTTCTACAACCTTACGCTCCGCTGCTATGTGGTGATCGAATTGAAAAGCGGCGACTTCAGGCCGGAATACGCCGGAAAACTCAATTTCTACATCTCCGCCGTGGACGACCTGCTGAAAACCGCGCAGGACAGCCCGACCATCGGCATCCTGCTGTGCAAGAACAAAAAAGGCATGATCGCCGAATACGCGTTGAGGGACATAAAGAAGCCCATTGGCGTGAGCGAGTACAGCCTGTTCGACACGTTGCCGGCGCAATATGAAAACGTGCTTCCGTCGGCGGAGGACATCGAGCGGCGAATCGGTTTGTCTACGGAAGGCGACACCCCAACGGAATAACGGTGTGTGATGATGACGGAGACAACACAAGAACACGCCGCCGCCACGCGAGTCCTGCTCCTTCGTCGGCGGACGTGGGTGATTCTGGCGGCGGGTGTGGTTGTCACGTACGTCATTATGGTGAGCTTTGTCGGGGGCGTTCCCGGCGCTTCCTCGGAGATTGGCGTGCAGCTCTTTCTCCTTCCGCTGCTGCCCTACGTTTTCCTTGGCCTGCTGAGCCTTCTGGCGAAAAGCGTCGAGCGGGCGAGAGTCATTTTTATTTCCGCCGTACTCCTCGCGACGGGAGTTGTCCTTTTGTTGATCCTGGTCGTTTGGGAGCCGCCCGATCCCCAAACGAGCATCGTGTTTTACTCGGTGCCCGTCCTCCAGTTGTGTGTCTGCGCCGCGGTGGTGGTGAGCTTCGCCTTGCCGTCCAAACCTGATCGGACGTAGATGCTTTTTGGCCGCGAATGACGCGAATTTTCAAAATCACTCGCGTTTTTCGTTGGCCTTTTTCAGCCATTCGTTCGCCTTGTCGAGGTCCTTTTTAACGCCCCGGCCTTCTTTGTAGCACATGCCAAGATTGTATTGGGCGGGCGCATACCCTGCTCGGCGGATTTTTTGTACCACGCGGCGGCCTGGACAAGATTTTTCTCCACGCCGATGCCGTTTTCGTAGCGCGCACCGGACCTGAACTGGGCCGCCGCGTCGTTCTGTTCGGCGGTGTCAAGGTATGTCGCGACATCGGCTGCACGGGCGAACGGTGAAATCGCCACCGTCAGGATACAGATTGAACGCCAAACGTTTTTCATGCGATGCTCCCACTCAAAGTATCGAGCAGCGAGCAACGAATGATGAGTAACGAGAAGCAGAACGAGCATTCGACGTGATGTGGCGCACGCCGGCCGCGATGGCTTGCCGGTTTGCGCTGTCGGACGTTGTGAACGACAAAACGTTTTGTCGCTCACAACGTCCGACAGCGCAAACCGGCAGCCATCGCGAAACGTTTGTCGTGGTTGTTACCACAACAAACTTTGCGTGACGGTTAACGCGAATTGGGCGCCGGTTTCGATGACGATGGTGTTGTCGCCGGCGGTCACGTCCACTTCGATGCGGTGCGTGCCGATGTGGAACCCGTCCCATTCGCCGACCTGGAAAATTTTCTTTCCGTTGACCCATACCGTTTGCAGGTGGGCGCCGGTGTTGACGTACGCCTTGCCGGCGGTCTCCGCGCGGTAGGTCGCGACGCCGACGTAGCGTTTGGCCTGTCCGAGGGCGGCGGCGAGGTTCATCGCGTAGCCTTCCACGCGGCACTGGTCTTCCCACCATCCGCCCCGCGGCTGGGTTTCGGGTAATGTATACGTTTTCCATCCCTCTCCGGGTGTCAGTTGCGTAACGGTTTCCTCGGTGAGGTTGGCTTCGTCGGCGGCGAATGGGCGGAGTTGCCAGGTCGTAATCAGGCCCGGCAGGACGCGGATGTTCGATGCCCTGGGCACGGCGACATTTTTGTAGCCTAGCGCGTCCAGCACGCCGCGGGTGGCGGCTTGGTAGCCCTCGAAATTCCAATGGGCCAGGTCGGGTTCCCACAGCCAGATGCCTTGTTCGAAGGCGTTGATCATGGGGAGCTTGGTTTCGCAGATCATGCAGTTGTATTTTTTGGCCAGGGCGCGGAGGATCTGGTCGTCGGTGCGGTTGGCGGGCGGGTTGTCGAGGTCGATGAGCGGGGCGGTGGTGTCGGTGGCGAACTGGTCGCGTTGTTTGGTGACGAACGCGGCGACTTTGGCGTCGTTGCCCATTTCGGAGGGCCCGATTCCGGGGAAAGGCAGCCGCCCGACCATGAGCATGACGTCGGCCCCTTGGGCTTGGGCGCGGGTAATCATGTCGACCATGGCGGCCTGGTATTCGTCGGCGGTGATTTGTCCGACGTTGGCCCGTCCGATGAAGAAGATGACCAGGTCGGGGTTGAATCGGAGGGTCGCCCAGTCGAATCGTCGGAGGCTGGCCGCGGCCATGTCTCCGCCGGCGGCGGCGTTGATGAGCAGCGGTTCGGGTCTGCCGGCCTCGACGAGCGCCTGCCGCAGCAGGTACGGCCAGGTGTTTCCGTCGGTGAGCGAATGGCTGACGAACGCGATGCGTTTCCAATCTTTTGCGGCGGCGGGGTCGGCGGACGAAGCGGTGGCGGTCATGGCGGGGTTCTCCGATGGTGTGCCGCAGCCGACCATGAATATGCCGGCGACGAGCAACAGAACGACACTGAAATTACAAACGTGTTTCATTCACGTCTCCTTGTGAATGGGGGCATTGTACGAACAGCAGCGACCAGTGACAAGCGACAAGCGACAAGAGCAGGAAAGTCTTGTCTTTCCAAACATTTTCACTGCGCGAGAACGCGAAAGAAAAACGGTCGTTGCCTGCTCTTGTCACTTGTCGCTAGTCGCTGTCGTTTCACCACAGCAGTTCCGGCGTGACGGTCAGGGCGAATTGGCCGCCGGTTTCGATGACGAGGGTGTTGTCGCCCTCGACCACGTCCACCTCGATCCGCCGCGTGCCGATGTGGTAGCCCTCCCACGCGCCGCCGTTGCGGAAAATCTCCTTGCCGTTCAA
>Ga0123353_10002087_pt1 | contig 24703 bp, 17 predicted proteins | sample TergutLab28metaG_3_FD_92763 | JGI IMG/M metagenome (GOLD analysis project Ga0123353, IMG submission 92763) | Labiotermes labralis P3 segment gut microbial communities from Petit-Saut dam, French Guiana - Lab288 P3 | ecosystem: Host-associated > Arthropoda: Insects > Digestive system > Gut ...
GCGCACCGACCTCGACTCGCTCGAGGTCGCCGAGGACAGCGTGACACTCATGACGGTGCATACGGCCAAGGGGCTTGAGTACCCGGTCGTGTTCGTCGCTGGGATGGAGGAGTCGCTCTTCCCCCATGCCAACTCGGTCTTCGAGCCAAGCGGGCTTGAGGAGGAGCGTCGGCTCGCTTATGTCGCGATCACGCGGGCCCGCGAGCGGCTGCTCCTTACGCACGCGCAGTCCCGCTCGCTCTTTGGCACCACCAACCATAACCCCGCCAGCCGCTTCCTTGCCGAGATACCCGTCGAGCACCTGGAGGTCTCGGGGGTGGGTGCGGCAGGCATCTCGGGGACGGGTTGGGAGAAGCGCGGGGATCGCCGAGGGACCTTCGGCACCGGGCAGGGGGGCAGGGTCTATGGCAGCGGGATTCCTGGGGTCAGCTCGGCGAGTCGTTGCAGGGAGCGTTTAGAGCCGACTGAGACCTTCTCGGTGGGAGATATCGTGGATCACAAGGTCTTTGGCAAGGGGACGGTGCTCGGCATCGAGGGGGATGCGCTCACCATTCGCTTTGACCGCACCGGGGATACGAAAAAACTGCTGATGGGATACGCTCCTATTGTAAAGCTCAAACAGTGAGAGGACGGCTTAGTGGGGTCTGTTCTGGTCTTCGGGCATCGCAACCCTGACAACGACAGTATCTGCTCGGCGGTTGGGTATGCGCATCTTAAAAACGCGGTCGATCCTGATAATACCTATACCGCTGCCCGCTTGGGCCCGGCCCCAAAGGAGACGGAGTGGCTGTTCGGGCGGTTCGGCCTTGACCTGCCGGAGGAGATCAGCCATGTGCGCACGCGCGTGCGCGATGTCATGGGCAAGACGGTGACCACGGTGACCCCGGATCAGACGATACTCGACGCGGGCCGTCTCATGCGTGCCCGCGGGATACGGGTGCTTCCGGTGGTCGACCAAGGCGGCATACTCGTTGGCCTGCTCAACCAGCTTATCCTAGCCGAGCGCTACCTGGACGAGACGGAGGTTGCCGGCTTTGCAAAGACCTCGGTGACCGTGGGCGGCCTTGCCCGCGTGCTTGATGCCAAAGTCCTGTCGGGGGACGCGTGCTCGGTCATCTCCGGCGGCGTGCACATCGGTGTCTCCGAGCCCGAGACTGTGCGTGGGCTGATCTCACCGGGCGATGTGCTGATCGTAGGCGACCGGGCGCGCACGCAGCCGATGGCGATCAAAGCCGGCGTGGCCTGCCTGATCGTAACGCGTGGCGCGAAGGTCGCCGCCGATGTCGTCGCACTTGCGCAGGAAAAGGGCGCGGCGGTCCTCGTGACCGGCCATGACACCTACTCGGTGGCGCGGCTTATCGCTCTTTCGCAGACCGTCGGCGATGTGATGGCAAGAGACGTCTTGCAGGTCGATCCCGATACGCTGCTTGCCGAGGCATCGAAAGACCTCGTCAACAACATATACCGCGAGGCGGTTGTCACCGATGGGCTTGGCCGGGTCGTGGGGGTCTTCACGCGGACAGACATCGCACGTGGCATTCGGCGCAGAGTCGTGCTTGTCGATCACAACGAGAGCACGCAGTCTGCGCTCGGCATCGAGGAGGCAGAGGTGGTCGAGATCGTCGACCACCATCGGGTCGGCGACATCGAGACACCCGCGCCCGTCATGTTCCTGAACCTGCCTTTGGGGGCGACAGCGACGATCGTCGCGCTTCGCTTTGAGGAGCTGGGCGTGAAGATACCGCCTGAGGTTGCAGGCATCCTTTTGGGGGCGGTACTCACCGACACGATCATCCTTAAGTCGCCGACAACGACCGAGGTCGACCGCCAGGTATGCGCACGCCTTGCCGAGAACGCGGGTGTCGATGCTGTGGCGTTGGGGATGGAGCTGTTCCGTTCGCGAAGCGCTGGCGAGAGGTTCTCTGCGGCAAGCGTCGTGCAGGCTGACTTGAAAGAGTACTTGATGGGGGACATGCGTGTGGCGATTGTCCAGTACGAGTCAGTCGGCCTGGACCGCGTGATGGAGCAGGCAAAAGAGATCCGCGCCGCGATGGAGGAGCTGCGGGAGTCAAGGAAGTACGACCTTATGGTCCTTATGGCGACCGATATCGTGCGGGAGGGCTCCGAGCTCTTTGCTGTTGGCAGGACCCGTCTGGCCGAGCGGGCGTTTAAGCTCGATATGGCGCACGGCTCGGCCTGGATGCCGGGTGCGCTCTCGCGCAAACGGCAGATCGTGCCGTCGCTCGTGGCCGCTGCCCGTCAAACTGCCCAGGGATAGCTGGGCTAGGCGGGCCTCAAGGGGCAGCCCTGAAAGGCACAGGCTAAAAGGCGCAGTCAAAGGGGGCTCCAAAAGACACACGTTAAAAAATTACTTAACGTTAGCATAACTTATGCTACAATTATGAATGGGTATAAAGCTTCCAGTGTGGGGAGGATCCTCATGATAGCCGCATTTAGTATGGGGAATACGTTTAAGCAACACAAATCTTGCACCTTCGAGCAGCACAAGCCCCATGGACTCGGACGGCATAAACCCCATGGATCCGAGCAGCGCAAGCCCCATGTGCTTGGGCCGAGGCTCCTGCTCCTCGGGATATGCCTGCTGGTGGGCTGTGTGCTCTTCTTCGCCCTAGGAGCCGACCCTGCGTATGCTGTCGCAAAGTGGCGTACCGTAAGCGCAGGAGGCACCCACTCCCTTGCGATACGAAGCGATGGCACGCTCTGGGCATGGGGGGACAACAGCGACGGCCAGCTCGGCAATGGCACGTACACGGACAGGAACGTCCCCACCCGTATCGGTGCCGATACCGACTGGAGGATCGTCAGCGCAGGCGGCTATCACTGCCTCGCTCTCAAGGAAGACGGGTCGCTCTGGGCGTGGGGGTACAACGGAGAAGGGGCGCTCGGCATCGGCTCGTTCCAGGGCAGGAACGCTCCCACCAGGGTCGGGAGCGAGAACAATTGGAAGGCCATAAGCGCGGGGGGAGGTTATTCCCTTGCGATAAAGAACGACGGCTCACTTTGGGCGTGGGGCTGGAACGAGGACGGGCAGCTCGGCATCGGCTCGTATGCGGACAAGAACGTCCCCACCAAGGTCGGGAGTGCGGCGGACTGGAAGACTGTGAGCGCAGGGCCGCTCTGGCATGCGCTTGCGCTTAAAAACGACGGCACGCTCTGGGCGTGGGGATACAACGATTTCGGCCAGCTCGGCATCGGCACGGACGTGAGCAAGAACGTCCCTACCAAGGTCGGGACTGCGACGAACTGGAAGGATATCAGCACAGGAGGCTTCCACTCCCTTGCGACGAAGGACAACGGCACGCTCTGGGCGTGGGGGGACAACGATCTCGGTCAGCTCGGCGGCGGCCTGGTCGGGAGCAAGAGCGTCCCCTTCCAGGTCGGGACTGCGACGAACTGGAAGGATATCAGCGCAGGGCGCTTCCACTCCCTTGCGATTAGAGACGACGGCTCGCCCGGGGGGGGCTCGCTCTGGGCATGGGGGGACAACGAGGAAGGGGCGCTTGGCGACAGCACGTACGAGGACAAGAACGTTCCCACCAAAGTCGGGCTTATGACCGGCTGGAAGGTCATAAGCGCAGGAGGAGGCCACTCGCTTGCGACAAATGGTGGAGATGCCGGTGACAGCTCGCTCTGGGCATGGGGGGACAACGAGTACCGGCAGCTCGGCGACGGCACAGGTTATCGGATGAGGAACGCCCCCACCTGCATCGATGACGGCGCGACGCGCGTGTACGGCCCGGATCGTTATGCGACCGCCATCGAGGTCAGCAAGGAGAACTTCTTCCCGCCCACAACACCTTCGGTGATACTCGCGACCGGTACGAACTACGCCGATGCGCTTTCTGCAAGCGCGCTCGCAGGCTCGCTTAAGGCCCCGCTCCTCTTGACGCGGCCGGATGCTTTGAGCCCCGGCGTGCTGGCGGAGATCAAGCGCCTTGACGTGAACACTGTCTACATTATGGGCTCTGCGGCGGCCGTCTCAAACGCGGTGGAAAGCTCACTTACAGGCGCAGGGCTCACGGTCGAGCGCATCTCTGGTGTGGACCGCTATGCGACGAGCGCCGCAGTCGCCAAGAAGGTGGCGTCCTGTGAGGGTGCGGCATTTACCAAGAAGGCATTTTTGGCACGCGGCGACAACTTCGCGGACGGCCTCTCAGCATCGCCTATCGCGTACCGGAACAAGATTCCGGTGCTGCTCACCCCCCCGACCGCGCTCTCCCCGCACGCATCCTCGGCTATTACGGGCACTGGCATCACCGATGTCACCATCGTCGGCTCCGAGGCCGCTGTCTCCGCTTCCGTTAAGGTGTCGGTCGATGCCATCGTGGCCACCTCAAGGCGCATCGCCGGCGCGGACCGCTATGAGACCGCGCAGAAGGTCGCGGAGTACGCGTTTGCGAACAGCCTTGCCACCACGGGCTTCATCGGGGTCGCCACCGGGCTCGACTTCCCTGATGCCCTTGCCGGCGGTGTGGGCATAGGGCAGCGCGGCGGCATCCTCATCCTCACCGCGCCGGACGTGCTCTCCCCGAACTGGCCGGGCTACCTGCCGGGCGCTTACGCAGGCAAGCATCCCAGCATGCAGGTCTACGGTGGGGCGAACGTCGTCTCCAACAACGTCCAGAACGTGCTGAAATCCATGATAAACTGGACTTTATCGCCGCCTTAAAGAAACTCAAAGACCCGATAGCCGAGGAGAACCGCTCGGCAGGTGATCAGCAGGCGCGCGGGAGGCTCACGACGAAGTCAGAGCCGACCCCCGGCTCTGACTTCACGCTGACCGACCCTTTGTTGCGCTCGATGGAGTTGCGGACAAGCGCAAGGCCAAGCCCTGTGCCGCCCATCTGGCGCGAGCGCGCCTGGTCGACTCTGAAAAAGCGCTCAAAGATCCTCGGCAGGTATTCTGGAGCGATGCCGCATCCGGTATCAGAGACGCTGATGAGGACGGTGTCATTGGTTGCGGTGGCCGACACGGTGACCGAGCCCGCGTTTGTGTAGGCGATCGCGTTGTCGATGAGGTTGTCGAGCGCGATGGCCAGGTCTGTCGGGTGCGCAAGTACGAAGAGGTCTGTCCCGTGCACCTCGCCAAGGTCGACCGAGAGTTTCAAGTCCTTGTGCGCTGCGGCATTGCGGTGGGTCACCATGGCGTTGTCGATGGCCTTGCGGACATCAGTGACCTCCTGGTACGTTGGAGTCGACTCAAGTCGTGAGAGGTCGAGCAGGTCGGTGACAAGCCTTTGTAAGCGGTCGGTCTCCTGAGAGATCTGTGAGGCAAAGGACAGGGCGAGAGTGCTGTCCCCGTCGGAGGCCGCTGTGTTTGCCGAGTCAGCCAAAAGCTTGATGCTGGTGACAGGCGTTTTCAGCTCATGACTTGCGTTTGCAACAAACTCACGGCGTACGGTATCGAGATGGGTTGCCGTTGTAATGTCGGTGATGGCGATGATGACCCTGGCAGGGGAAGGGTCTAGGGGGTAAGAGCTCAAAGAGCCGAGGGAGCCTGAAGGATCCATTTTAAGAGGCGAGACCCTCAACGAGAGCGAGCGACCGGTCGGGTCAGCCGAAAGCTTCTCTACCAGGGTGTCGTGGTTGGCAAGTTTGGTCTCGATCGCCTGTGCAACCGAGGCAGGCAGTGTTTTTTCAAGTGGGGTGCCCGGTCGGGACACCTCGGCTCCGAACAATGCTATGGCAGATGGGTTCGCGAATACGACGGCGCCGTTCTCGGCGAGGATGACGGCATCTGTCAGTTCGCTGAGCGCCGCACGCAGGCCTGCGCGCTCGATCTCTAGCTCGGCCACGCGGGTGCGCGTTTGGTTCCGAAGGCTGACGAGCGAGTCATGAAGGCCGACAAGTGCCGCATCTGCCGAGGGGATGGATGCGAGCAGGTCCCCGTCGGCCATTTTTGCGGCCGCATCGGAAAGCTCCTCGGCGGAGAGAAGGAGTTTTCGGGCGGCCAGTCGGATGAGACCGAGGCGCACCTGCTGCGGCCACGAGGTCATTTTGGCGATACCTCGAAGCGGTATCCCAGCCCGTGTATGGTATGGATGTAGCAGAACGCGGAAGGGGTCTCGATCATCTGCCGCAGCCTGCGTATGTGGACATCGATCGTGCGTGAAGAAGCAAAGTGCTCCTGTCCCCAGATCTCCGCTGCAAGCATTTGTCGGGTGCAGAGGCAGCCATCGTTACGGGTAAGCACAAGCAGCAGTTGGAACTCCTTGCGCCGTAATTCCACGGGTTCGCCGGCAACAGTCGCCTTAAAGCTTTTGGGCGAGATGACGAGATCCCCGCGTCTGATCGGCTGCTCCTCGTCGGAGACGTGCTCCTGTGCGCGTCGCAGGTTGGCCCGTATGCGGGCGAGCAGCTCCTCCATGGAAAAGGGCTTGGTGATGTAGTCATCTGCGCCGGCATCCAGCCCACGGACCTTGTCACGCTTTTGATCAAGTGCAGTCACCATGATTATGGCGACCTTGCTGCTCATAGTGCGGAGCTGCTCGGCAACATGGATGCCGTCGAGCCCGGGGAGCATCAAATCGAGCAGGACAAGGTCAGGGGAGAACTCGGCCGCCTGTGCGAGCGCCGCCTGTCCGTCTCCTGTTGCACGCGTGTCAAACCCCTCTCGGCGCAATACGTACTCGATGGTCTGCCTGATAACGGGGTCATCTTCAACGATAAGGATGGAAAACATCTCTGTCCTGCCAGTCGGTTCCTGCCCTGCCAGTCGGAATCGGTCCTCTGCCACTCGCGTCCATTGGCCCGCACGCGCCCGTTGGTTCGCGCACGCCCATTATATGGAGTGCGGTCACCCAAAGGTTGCATTTCACAACCTTTTTACATTGACAGCATGCAGTTTACAACGGTGAAACCAACTTGCCCGAGGGGTGTTCTAGCCTTGAGCAGACGGATCCAAGCACTGGGATCCAAGCACTGGATTGCATAGAAAACCAAGAGGGATGAAGGCTTGAAAGTCACCGGGAGGTGACGATGATCAAGACACAAGGAGCATCATGCAGATAGTAAGGCGCTGGCTTGTATTTGTATTGGTAGTCGTGCTCGCATTCTCGCTCGTAGGCTGCAAAACGGGCGACGACGTGGGGCAGACGGATTCTCAAGGCTCCGCCGGCAGTGAGCTTTCCGGCTCGATAACCATTTTGGGGTCGGACACGATGGTGAACCTTTCCCAGGCGTGGGCGGAGGCCTTTCAGGCCGAGAACAGCGGCGTAGCCGTCTCAGTGAGCGGCGGTGGCTCGGGAGCAGGTTTTGCTGCCCTTATTAACGGGACCGTGGATTTCGCCAACGCCTCGCGTGGCATCAAGGGAGAAGAGACCGAGCAGGCCGAGGCAAACGGCGTCAAGCCGGAGGAGATCGAGGTTGCCAAGGACGGCATTGCAGTGCTGGTCAATCCAAAGAACAGCGTCTCGGAGCTGAGCACCGAGCAGCTTGGCAAGGTGTATCGCGGTGAGGTCACCAACTGGAAGGACCTTGGTGGGAGCAACGAACAGATCGTCCTTCTCGGCAGGGACACCTCGTCTGGGACGTACGAGTACTTCAAAGAGGAAGTGATCGGGAAAGAGCTCGAGTACTCGACGGCCATGAAGAACCTCCAGTCGAGCCAGTCTATCGTGGAAGAGGTCTCTAACAACCCGGCTGCCATCGGCTATGTGGGCATCGGGTATGTCTCTGACACCACGCAGGTAGTGAAAGTCGATGGCGTGGCCGCTTCGGTGGGAGCCGTGCTTGACGGGAGTTACCCGCTCAGCAGAAGCCTGTTCATGTACGGGGACGGCAAGTCCTCCGAGGCAAAGACAGCGCTCATCGAATGGATTTTGAGTGCGGCCGGTCAAGCGATCGTCGAGGAGCAGGGGTTTGTCCCACTCCCGTAGTCGGCTGAATAAGGAGTCAGCTCGGCTGGCAAATAATGCTGCGCGGGTAGCCATTACGCTCTCGGCGTTGGTCTCGATCGCGGCGCTGCTTGCCATCCTCTGCTTCCTTTTATTGAACTCATTCCGGGCTGTGGGCGAGGTGGGGTTGTGGGAGATGCTATCGGGCACGATATGGCATCCCACATCCTCGCCCCCTGCCTTTGGTTTTCTGCCAGCGGAATCGGGATCGCTCTGGGTGACATTGATCGCGATTGTGTGCGCGATGCCGATCGGCGTCGGTGCAGCGGTCTGCCTGTCGGAGTTTATAAGCGGGCGCGTCCGCGAGGTAGCCAAATCGCTGGTCGAATGTATTGCAACGGTGCCATCCGTGGCGCTCGGCCTTCTAGGGATGACCTTTCTTGTGCCCTGGATACGCACGTTCTTCTCGCTGCCGAGCGGACTGACTGCGCTGGCTGCTGGGCTCATGGTCGGGATCCTGTGCCTTCCCACGATCGTCTCGATCTCAGAGGACGCTCTGACTGCCGTACCTGATGCCTTGCGACAGGGCTCGCTCGCAATGGGCAACACGAAATGGCAGACCGCGGTAAAAATCGTGGTCCCTGCTGCTTGGCCTGGCATCTTCGCTGCAATCCTGCTCGGGTTCGGTCGTGCGGTAGGAGAGACGATGGTGGTACTGATGATCGCCGGCAACAGCGGACTCGTGGTGCAAGGCCCCTTTGAGGCAGCCCGCACGCTGCCGGGGACCATCGCCAGCGAGGTCGCCGAGGTCGTCCGTGGCGGACTCCACTACTCGGCGCTGTTCGCAATGGCGCTCGTCCTATTCCTGAGCACGTTCGTCGTCAACTTGATAGCGGCACAGGTGATCGACCGTAGCCGCAGGCGGTGGTCAAGATGAGGCAGCCCCGTCAGGCCCTCATAGGCCAGGTGCGCAGGGCGCGGATCGCCGAGGTCGCAGCAAGGGTGCTCTTGGCCGTATGCCTGTTTTGCGCAGCCGTGCCTCCGATCCTGGTCATCGGTGTCATCGTGTGGAGAGGGCTTCCGGCTATCTCGCTCGAGTTCATCTTCGACATGCCCAAGCAAAGCATGACCGCCGGTGGGATCTTTCCGGCCATTGTCGGAACGGCGCTTTTGACATTGGCGACTGCATTGTTTGCTGTTCCAGCTGGGATAGCCGCTGGGATATACCTTGCCGAGTACGCGGGGGATAGTCTTCTGGCAAGGCTCATCCGTCTCTCGATTGCCAACATGGCCGGGGTACCCTCGATCGTCTACGGGCTTTTTGGGCTGGCCGCCTTTGTCATCACGATGCACCTCCGCCAATCCATCCTCTCTGGTGCGCTTACGCTGGCGTGTTTGTCGCTACCGGCGATCATCACCGCGACCGAGGAAGCGCTCAGGCAGGTGCCGAGCGAGCTGCGGAACGCCGCTTTGGCGCTTGGGGCGACAAAATTCCAGACGATAACACGCGTGATCCTTCCGGCGGCGGCTCCTGGGGCCGTTACTGGGGTCATTCTCGGCTTGTCGCGGGCGGCTGGCGAAACGGCGCCGATCATCGTCACGGCAGCGGCGTTTTATGCGCCGCTCCCAACCGGCCTTATGGACAAGACGATGGTGCTGCCCTACCACCTTTACATCATGGCCACACAGGCGGTCAGATCGAATAACAACGTTGTTTGGGGCACAGCGCTGGTGCTTGTTGCGAGCACGATGGGTGCGGCAATGGCAGCAGCAGCCTGGCGTTCTGCGCAAAGGAGAAAGCTCAGATGGTAACCGATGTCCTGCAGGCCCTACGCTTTGCAAGCCCTAGGGCGACAGATCCCGAGGTCGCGGTCGGCATCGATGCAGAGAGCGCGGTGGTGCCGCATTTTGCGACCCATACAGCCGTAAGCGCCGAGGCGGTGCTCTGCGCGAACAATACAGCTGCGGCTTCCGAGGCCGTGCGCTGCGAAGAAGGGGCCCAGGTGGTCACCCGTGATCTCCGAGGCGCATTTGAATTAGAAGGCGTTTCGATCCGCTATGGCAAAGAGACCGTTGTCTCCGGCGTGTCGATGTGTATCCCAAGCAAGTCGGTGACGGCACTGATAGGGCCTTCTGGGTGCGGGAAGTCTACCCTGCTCAGGTGCTTGAACCGCATGAACGATGAGATTGCGGGCGCTGCAGTGACAGGTGCGGTGAGGCTTGAGGGGGTCGACATCAACGACGGGAAGGTCGATGCCGTTGAGGTGAGGTCCCGCGTGGGGATGGTCTTCCAGCGACCGAACCCTTTCCCGATGTCCATATACGACAACGTCGCCTTTGGGCCTAAGACATTCGGCATTCGCCGTCGCAGTGAGCTCAATGGGATCGTTGAGAGCGCTCTGAGATCGGCGGCGCTGTGGAGTGAGGTCAAAGACGTCTTAAACAAGCACGCTTTCGAGCTGTCCGGAGGCCAGCAGCAGAGGCTCTGCATCGCCCGTGCGCTTGCTACCGAGCCCGAGGTCTTGCTCATGGACGAGCCCGCATCCGCGCTTGACCCGGTCTCGACCCAGCAGATCGAGGACACGATCGCTAAGCTCGGGCAGGAGATGATGATCGTCATCGTCACCCACAATATGCAGCAGGCCGCACGGGTCTCCCATCAAACGGCGTTCATGCTACGGGAATCGAATGAGGCCCCGGCAGAGCTTATCGAGACCGGGGACACAAAATCGATCTTCACCAACCCTCGTGATTCTCGGACTGAAAGGTACATAACCGGGCGCTTCGGCTAGACTTGCATCCAGAGTCCTGAGTGAGGAGCAAGCTATGAGCAAAAGCAGTCTGGTGGTGAGGCATGCCCTGCCTGCCGACGTACCCGTCATCAACGACATCTACAACTACTATGTGCGGACCTCGACCGTGACCTTTAAGGCTACCGAGACAAGTGAGGATTGGCGTGCCGAGTGGCTTGCCAGCCACGGTGATGCCCATCCGGTGATGGTGGTCGAAAGGGACGGTGTCGTGGTTGGCTGGGGCTCGGTGACCCCATGGGTGACCAGCGAGGGCTGGTGCCATACCGGTGAGCTCTCGGTGTATGTGCAGGATGGCGAGACGAAGGGCGGGGCAGGGTCGACAGTGTTAAACGGCCTTATCGAGGAAAGCATCCGCGTAGGCCATCACGTGCTTCTTGCGCAGATCGTTGTAGACAACGAGCCCTGTCTGAGGATGGTTGAGCGGGCCGGGTTCGAGCGGGTGGGGACATTTCGTGAGGTTGGCAGGAAGTTTGACCGCTGGCTCGATCTGGCGATCATGGGGCGGGTGCTTGTGCCCGCGGAGCCGCTTTGCAAAGAACCGCTTCACAAGGAACCTGAAAAACCGCCTTGCAAAAAGCCATTCCACAAATTCAATATCGCCAAACTCGAGAAGCTCAATGACCCCGGACGCTTCGAGACGCTGATACCGGATGTCATGTGGGAGGCGCTCGGCTCGCCTGCCCCCAAAACGATTGTGGAGATCGGTGCCGGCACCGGGCTTTTCTCGGCGGCGTTTGCTGCCATGGCCCCCGGTTCGACTGTGCTTGCAGCCGATATCGAGCCTAAGATGATCGAGTGGATGAGCAGCAACCGGCCCGAAGTCGCCGAAGGCGTGCTGTTGCCTGTGCTCTCGGAAGAGACCCGGGTCCCGCTCGGCGATAAGGTCGCGGACCTTGTGGTGATGATCAATCTGCATCACGAGCTAAAAGACCCAGCGATAAGCTACGCCGACGCACGCCGCCTGCTCAGGCCGGGCGGCAGGCTCCTTGTGGTCGATTGGGCTGACCGAGGGACTCCCAAAGGGCCGCCGCTTGCGATCAGGACACCGGCCGTCCAGGTCATCTCAATACTCGAAGGCGTGGGTTTCTTATCGGTGCGGGAGCACGAGGACCTGCCCTGGCATTGGCTCATCACTGCCGAGGAGCCGGGCGGCACAGGGTAAGGTTGCGGTTGGGCGATGGCTGAGAAGTGCCAGCGCTACGTGTGAGTGCAACTCACGTTACACGCGAGCCCAAAACTCACTCGCCGCTTGCTGTTAACCGTGTGGCTATGCGCGAGGTGAGGTCCCTCCAGACATCTGCATCCTGCGAAAGCGCGCCTTTAAGGCTGTGCCACAACGCCGAGTGCTCGTGTGGCTCGTCTGCATCACTGGCCTCTGCTACACGTGGGTAGTCGGATGCGAGCGACGACACCTCTCGGTAAAGCTCGATTGCGGCAACGTTCAGATCCTCGTCCACAACCACCAGCGAGGCACCGATCTGTTGCTGGAGTTCCTTTGTCTCATGGATCCAGCCCCCCGTGTTGAACACGGCGACCGGGGTGTTATGGCCTTTCACGGGTTGCGCGCTGCGGACGAACGGGTGGTGCGTGTGCCCGAACACAAAAGTGGTCTCGGCAGGTGTTTCCCGTGCGTCCTTCTCGGCAAAGATGGCGCATTCATCGGCAAGCTGCGGGAGGACGTATGCGGAGAGGTACTCCTCAAGTCCCTGGTTATGCGCCTCAGCCGGGCCTTTCCCGCCGTAATACGTCTGCCTGCCGATGGTGCTGCCCCAGTTTGCGATCTGGGTCAGGATCATCTCGACGACTTGATGTTGCATCCGATCCTCAAGGGAGTCGAACCGAGTGCGGTTCTTGATAAGCAGTGCAAGGTTGGTCGAAACCGCGTGGATGAGGTCTTTGCGGTTCTCGGGGCTCCTGAGCCGATCATAGACGTACTGGACGCGTTCTCCAGGATCGCCGGCGCGTCCCAATACCGACCAGAAGAAATCTATCCAGGCAAAGTTCCCCTCTTCAAGTGCGCTTATGCTCGGGGGTGCCGGTGCGCCGAACAGGATGGTGTTCAGGTTTGTAAGGAGCTGGTAGGCGGATTCGATGTAGTGCCCATGGCTGAAGAGCACGAAGCGGTCATCTTTGCGCACTGCCAGGTTCGGGTAGATCACGGGAATGCTTGACTCGTCGGGTTTGGCGGCAGCGGAGTTCGCCGAGGGGCTAGCCGTCAAGGCCGCCGAAACCGCTGAAGATGCCAAGCTTGCCGAGGCCGCCGCCCGCCTTGCACGCCGCAGGAGCGCGGTGAGCAGGGGCGAGATCGCAGCATGCTCCTGGTGATCGTAGAACATCCTTGTCATAAACCGAGGATGCGGGATCTCCTGTCCCTCGTACTCCTCCAGGAAGCTTGCGTACTGTGCCTCGCGAGCCGCTTCCCAAAGGTGATGGTCGTGGTTGCCGGGCAAAAACCATATCTGATCGAATATCTCTTCGCCCGGGGCCATTACGACTTCCATGAACTGCTGGAAGACGATCGCCGAGTATTCGTCGCTTGCAAGCGCGAGTTCAAGCAGGTCGCCGGCGAGGATGAGTGTCGGCCGCCTCTCCTCGTGCCCGCAGCGACTCACCAGCGAGCGCATGCATTCGCAGAGGGCGGTTAGCACCTCGCTGGCTTTTGGGGTCGCATTGCCCTCTCTGCTTGTAAGCAGGGAGTGACTGCCGCCAAGGTGGAGGTCGGAAAGGCAGAGATAGCGCAGCGGGGCCGTCACGTCTCAAGCCACCCCCTGAGCGCGTCTTCCACACTTTCCCGTCCCGTGTCCACCACCTCGGCAAAGCGGATCTTTGCGGCATCAAGCCCGGCGAGGGGAGCGGGGATCGGTGCACATCGCCCGCCGGTTAGCTCTCGCACCTTCTCCAAAAGCTGGACACCGGTGAGGCCATCGTAGACAGCGGGCAGCGCGTTTGCGTACGGCACGTCGGTAAGCGCCTTTAACACGTCCGCGCCGAACTTCGCCCAGTGGGCCGTTGAGACGATGAGCATGGGTGCGTCGCCGGAGGTCTTTTTGGCGACCGCCCAGGCGACCGCCGTATGGGGATCGAGCAGGTAACCGTCCTCGGCAAAGACCTGCCGGATGGTGGCAAGTGACCCATCGTTGTTAACCGAGCCGCCGACGAACAGGCTGCGGATTGCGTCAAACGTGTCCGGGTCGACCTCAAACCGTTTCTCGCTTGCGAGGGCGGCCATCCATTCCCGCACCTTGCCCGCGCCTGCCAGATGGTACAAAAGGCGTTCGAGGTTGCTTGAGACCAAGATGTCCATCGAGGGGCTTGGGGTTGTCACAAACCCGCGCTCCGAGATGTCGTAGCACCCGGTTGCGATGAAGTCGGCGAGCACAGCGTTCTCATTGCTCGCGCACACCAGCCGACCTATAGGGACACCCATCTCGCGTGCATAGTAGGCGGCTAAGATGTTGCCGAAGTTGCCGGTCGGCACACATGCGTTTATGCATTGGCCTGCCTTCACCCCGCCGGAAGCAACCATGTCGGCATATGCGCTCACGTAGTAAGCGATCTGAGGCAGCAGGCGTCCCCAGTTGATCGAGTTTGCCGAGGACAGGCGCAGCCGGTGTCTCTCGGCGAGCTCACGCGTGAAATCCTCGTCCGAGAATGCTGCCTTGACCGCGCTCTGGCAGTCGTCAAAGTTGCCGCGCACGCCAAAGACCGCCAGGTTCTCGCCGCGCTGGGTGACCATCTGCTTGTACTGGAGGTCGCTCACTCCGCCAGCGGGATAGAAGACGACGATCTTTGTGTGCTCGCGGTCCGCAAAGCCCTCAAGCGCCGCCTTGCCGGTGTCGCCGCTGGTTGCGACAAGGATGAGGTAGTCCTCGGCGAGTGTTCCGCGTTGCCATGCGAGGTCGACCGCGGCGGAGAAGGTGAGCGGCATGCACTGGAGGGCCATGTCTTTGAAAGCCGAGGTCGGGCCGTGCCAGAGTTCAAGCACATGGAAGCCCGGGCAGACCTCGATGACCGGTGCGATGCGCTCATCGTCCCACTGGGAGCCATACGCAGCCTGCATAAGGGTAGCGATGTGCGCGCTTGGAAGATCCACCCCAAAATGCTCAAAGACGGTGGCTGCCCGTTCCCAGTAGGGGGTCTTGACGAGTCCGATGATCTCGTCGGACGAAAGGGAGGGTATCTCGCTTGGGACAAACAGCCCCCCGCCGTCGGCGATGCCCTTGACGACGACATCGGTGAATGTGGCCGTCGCGTCGGTCAGATCCCTTGTGTCATGGTATGTGAGCGGTGTGTTCATGTTATGCCTCGCATATACGTGGGTGGGCATGCGGCGGTGCGCTCATGGCCTGGACGGTGCATCCAGGATCTGAGCAGCGTGTCCGGGATCTGGACAGGGTGTCCGGAACCCGAACAGCGCGCCCATGATCCATCTTTTGAATCATACCCCGAGCACGGGTCTCCCGGGGAGTGGGTTGCAAACTGTTTGGTGAGGTTTTCTTGCATTGCCACCGGCAGATTTACTCGGCACTCGGCTGCCTCAAGTCCGCTACAATATGCACGACGATGTAAGTGCGTGCAAGGAACGCAAAGACAAGCGGGGATAAGTGCTGGAAAGCTTAAACGTGCTGGAAAGCTTAAGAGATGATAGATGAAAGAGGGCTGATCTGATGAAGCATGTTGTTGTTATTTTAGATGGAGCAGCAGGCTTTCCGCTTCAGGAGTTGGACGGGAAAACCACACTTGAGGCTGCCAAAACCCCCAACCTCGATGCGCTGGCCCGCGACGGGCTGACCGGCTTGGCAAAGACCGTGCCGGACGGCATGGAGGCATCCTCATCGACGGCGTGTGAGTCGATATTGGGTTACGATCCCGAGCATCAGCCGCTGGGGCGCGGAGGGATCGAGGCCACCAGCATGGGCATCAAGCTCACGAACTGGGAACTCGCTTTAAGGCTCAACCTCGTCACCATTGAGGACGGCAAGATGAAGAGCTACTCGGCTGGAAACATCTCTTCCGAGGAGTCGCACGAGATCATCGCCGAGCTGAGCGCCGCCCTCGACGACGAGGTCTTCCGCATCCACCCCGGGATAGGCTACCGCCACATCCTGGTGATAACCGGCTACAACGACCTGGTCGCCCTCAAGTACACGCCTCCGCATGACATCAGCGACAAGATGGTCCTCTTCCGGATGCCCAAGGGAGAGAACGCGGGGCTCTTGATGGACTACATGAGGCGCGCCCGCGAGGTGCTTGCCGAGTCGCCGGTCAACGCCCGCCGCATCAAGGACGGCAAACTGCCGGCTACCGACGTGTGGCTGTTCTGGCCAGGCCTCATGCCGTGGGGTCTCAAGCCTTTTGCCGAGAAATACGGGGTCTCCGCCGTGCTCACGAGCGGGGTCGACCTGCTCAACGGGTTGGCGAGGCTCACGGGCATCGGCTGCCTGGAGATCGCTGGGGTGACCGCGGGGTCGGACACCGACTACGCTGCGCAAGCCGAGGGCGCGCTCGCCGCGCTTGAGGACCACGATGTCGTCTTTATCCACATCGAGGCCCCCGACGAGGCGGGGCATGCCGGGGACATCGCCGAGAAGATCGCCGCCATCGAGGCCATCGACCGCGAGATCGTCTCACGCGTGCGCGAGGCTGCCGACAGGTTCGACGGTGGGATGCGCATCCTTGCCATGCCCGACCACTTCACCCCCATTGCGACCAAGACGCACTCCCGCGAGCCGGTGCCGTTTGTGCTCTGGGGCGAGGGCATCGTGCCTGATAGCGCTGAGGTATATTCAGAGGCTGTAGCAGCGGGAACGAGGCTTCGTGTCGATCCTGGTTTCAAGATCATGGCGAAGCTGCTTGCGAAGCCCAAGCCAGAGGAGGGCGAAAAAGCCGAGTAAATGCGAAACGACCCAGTCGCATAACCGGGCCGTTTCGTGGGGAGAGGGGAATAGCGAGGCGGGGGCACTCGCTCGAGTCAGCTTGTTGTCAAAGGCATACCAAGGCACCGCAGCGCTTCCTGCAACGCCTGCTGCAATGCTTTTGTGGCGCTTCTCGCAACGGATGTCTGCCGCAGCGTTTCTCGCAACGGATGTCTGCCGCGTCACTTCTCGCGTCACTTCTTGCAACGCTTGATCCTGCAATGCTTGCAACAAGAGTATCCCCCAACCAAGAGGACGAGCGATGGAGCGAATGTGGAAATGTGATGAAGATGGTGGGCATTTCCAAGCGCAGTTGGACTAAAGATAGGAACCATTGGATGCAAAGATTCGAGGTGCTCGGTTAAACTAGGCCGATGAAGTACACCTACGATTACCCACGCCCTGCTTTTTGCTGCGACACGGTTGTCTGTTGCGGTTCGGGCGATGCGCGCAAAGTGCTGCTTGTTCGAAGGGGATCCGACCCATGTTCGGGGTCTTGGGCGCTCCCCGGCGGGTTTGTTGACGAGGGCGAGAAGCCTACAGAAGCGGCCCAAAGAGAGCTTGCCGAGGAAACAGGGCTGACCTGGGAGGGCCCCTTTGCCTCGGTCGGGACTTTCGCCGACCCGGGGCGCGATTCGCGTGGCTGGACGGTAAGCGCTGCGTACCTTGTCGATATCGGGGAAAAGGAGCTGGAGACCGCTCCTGACGATGATGCGGTCGAGGCACGCTGGTTCCTGGTATCCGAGTTGCCGACGGCGCTCGCCTTTGACCATGATCGGATAATCACCGAGGCCCTCCAGAGGATTTCGCATATTGGGACAGATACGAGGAGCACGGTGGGGCCATGCCAATAGTCTGGCGTACCGACTATGCGTTGCGGATCATGTACGAGGCCGCCTGTCTGGGCGAGGGTCACCATGCAAGCGTGCATGTCCTGGCCAAGCGGGCTGATGTCCCGTATGGGTTTGCTCGGCAGATTGCCAACCTGCTCAACCATGCGGGGCTGCTCAAGTCACGCCGTGGCTCAAGGGGGGGCTTCTTCCTCGCTCGGCCTGCCGCAGAGATCACCATATTGCAGGTTTTTGAGGCTATGGGCGAGCGGCTGACGATGGCTTTATGCACGCAGGAAAGCCTGTGCAGCCGACAGGAGCTGTGTCCGGTCCACCACGACATCTGGCTTCCTTTGGACGAGATGATCAAAGAGCACTTCAGGACGGTGACCATTGCCGATGTCATCGCTGCAGGGAAGCGGATCAAAGCCGAAAAGGGCCCTTTGAGGACCGGCTCCTAACTCGCGTGCCGACTTTTTCCGCCATACTCGGCAATCGCATACTTGTGCTCGATGGGGCGATGGGTACGATGCTTCATCGAGAGGGTGCGGGTCATGGGTGTCCCGAGCTGCTCAATGCCGAGGCACCCGATGTGGTCGCCAGGGTGTCCGAGCTCTACCGGCAGTCCGGCAGCGACTGCTCGATAACCAACACATTCGGGGGCTCTCGGCCTCGGCTTGACGAGTATGGCCTGGGAGAGCGCGTCGAGGAGCTCAACGTGGCCGGGGTCGGGCTGGCGCGCAGGGCCGGTGCGCGGTATGTGCTCGCGGATGTCGGCCCCACAGGGCTTGTCATGGAGCCGCTGGGGCAGGTGACGTTTGACGAGGCGTTCGATGCCTTTGCCGAGCAGATGCGTGCGCTTGCGTCGGCGGGGCCTGATGCCATCCTCATCGAGACGATGAACGATATCGCCGAGGCGCGCTGCGCAGTGCTTGCGGCGCGCAGCGTGACCGACCTGCCTGTTATCGCCAGCGTGACGATGGGGTCGGCGGGCATCATGGATATCTCGGGGACCCCGCCCGAGGTAGCCGCGGTGGTCCTTGAGGCTGCCGGGGCGGATGGTGTCGGGATCAACTGCGGGCTTGGCCCCGAGCAGATGCTGCCCTTGCTGGCGCGCATGGTATCGGCAACCAGGCTGCCGGTCATCGGGCAGCCCAACGCCGGGATGCCTGTGGTCGCCGAGTCAGGCGGGACGGTCTTCCCCGGCACCCCCGAGGAGACGGGCGCGTTTGCACGCGCAGCGGCAGCGGTCGGCGTTTGTGCGATCGGGTCATGCTGTGGCTCGACACCTGCGCACACACAGAAGATCGCTGCGCTTGTCGGCGTCACCGATGCGGTCGCGGTCAAAGGGCGCGGGTTTGCAAGGACGGTTGTTGCCGGGCCAAGGAGGCTGGTGTCTTTTGGTCGTGGCGAGCCTGTCCGCGTGATCGGCGAGCGCATCAACCCGACCGGCAAGCCGGATCTCAAAGAGTCCCTTCTCGCCGGTTCGATGAGTGTTGTGCGGGCGTACGCCGCCGAGCAACAGGCTGCCGGTGCCGACATGCTTGACGTCAACGTCGGTGCTGCAGGCGTGAGTGCGGCGGACAGGCTTTCAGAGGCCGTGCTCGCACTGGCCGGTATGAGCGACCTTCCGCTCGTGCTTGACACGACCGACCCGCGGGCGTTGGAGTCCGCTTTGCGCGTGTATCCGGGCAAGGCGCTCATCAACAGCGTCAACGGCGACTCGGGGTCCATGAAGGCGGTGCTTCCGCTTGCGCGGCGTTATGGCGCTGCGCTTGTCGTGCTCGCGTTAGATGACCACGGGATCCCGGACAGCTCCGCCGGGCGGCTTGAGATCGTAGAGCGGGTCGCGGATCAGGCTGCCGAGGAGGGGATCGCACGCCGGGACCTTGTCGTCGACGGGCTCGTGATGACCGCTGCAACCGATGCAGGGGCACCGGTGGTCACGATTGAGACGGTGTCAGGTGCCCATGGCCTGGGGTTTGCGACGGTGCTCGGCATCTCCAACGTGAGCCACGGCATGCCCGACAGGGCGCTTTTGAATGCGGCGTTCTTCTCGGCGGCGGTTGCTGCCGGGCTCGATGCTGCTATCGCAAACCCCGGTGACCGTGTGCTCATGGGGACACGGGATCTCGCGAACCAGGCTGCGGGCGAAGCTGCGGGTCAGGCGACAGGTCAGGCTGCGGGTCAAGGCGGCGGCGAGCGGGCGGATGCGCCCACGCCCATGCCTGCGCTTGCGGAGGCGATGAGGTCCTGGGATGCGATCTATGCCGCTGCGGCTGCCAAAGCCTTAGAAGGTATAGCGGGGATCGGTGCTGGCGCTGGCGCGCCCGTGGGCTCGCGTTTGACGACCGAGGATCTGTCGAATCGTACGATTGGACACCCCTCGAACCGTACGATTGAAGACCCCTTGAATCGTACGGTTCAGCACCCCTCGAATCGTACGATAGCCGAAGCCGCGGGAAGCGATGGCGGCTCCGACAGGGTCGGCTCCGGCGATGCGGGCCCATGCGACGCGCTTGAGGTGGCGGTGCTCAGGGGGGATGCGCATGCGGCACCCGCGCTCGCAGATGCCGTGATGAATGCAGGCATCGCGCCCGAACGGGTGATTGCCGACGTCCTGACACCAGCGATCACGCACCTGGGGGATGCGTTCGGCCGAGGTGAGGTCTTTTTGCCGCAGCTCATCGTCGCAGCAGAGGCGATGAAGGCCGCCGTGGCCCGCGTCCGCGAGCGGTTCCCCGAGGACTCGGCTGCCTGTATCGGGCGCGTTGTATTTGCCACCGTGAAAGGCGACATCCATTCGATCGGCAAGGATATCTGCGTCTCGCTCTTAGAAAGCCAGGGCATAGATGTGAGCGACCTTGGCGTTGACGTCGGCATCGGGCAGATGCTTGCGGCGGCTGCCTCGGCGGATGCGGTGTGTCTCTCGGCGCTTATGACCACCACCCTTCCGGCCATGGAGGCGACCGCCCGTGCCGTCATCGAGCAGGCGGGCATCCCGGTATTCGTGGGCGGCGCGGTGGTGACCGAGGAATGGGCGCGGTCCATAGGGGTCGGCTATGCTGCGGATGCGGTAGGCTGTGTGCGGGTTGTGCGTGCGGCGCTTGACGGGCGCGGCTAGGCAGGGGAGCGGGAAGTGCGATGATTATCACCAAGCCCAGGGATTGGGCGCGCATCCGAGCGGGGCTTGACTCTGTGGGGGCCAGGCGGCTTTTCTGTGTCGGCTGCGGCCAGTGTGCCACGGTTGCGGGCACGGGGGGCGAGAAAGAGGTTGCCGAGGCGATCGTCCGTCTGGAGGGCGAGGGCTTCTCGGTCACCGGCTATACCATCGGTGAGGTCGCCTGTCATCTCGGCGGGATCGCGCTGGAGACGCGCAAGCATGCGGATGAGATCGCCGCAGCCGATGCAGTGGTTGTCTTCAGCTGCGGGTCGGGCGTTCAGACCGTTGCCGACAGCGTGGAAAAGCCCGTGTTCCCGGCGCTTGAGAGCGTGTTTTTGGGCAATGTGGTCCGGCATGGGGTCTTTGAGGAGCGCTGCCAGATGTGCGGCGACTGTGTTTTGGACCTCACTGCCGGCATCTGTCCGGTCACCACATGCCCGAAGGGGCTTTTGAACGGGCCCTGTGGCGGCATGTGGGATGGCATGTGCGAGGTGGTGAGCGAACGGGAGTGCACGCACGTGCGCATCCGCAAGCGGCTGCTTTCCCAGGGTCGTGGGGATGCCGGGGTGATCCCTCCCAAGGATTGCTCGGTGAAGCTCAGGCCCGGGGCCCTCGATATGCGGGGCAAGCGGCGCGGCGCTCGGCAGGCCGAGCAGCACGATAAGCGACGCAGTGAGCAGCTCGGCGACGACCGGCCCGGCGACAGGAAGAGTGGCCGATGAGCAGGCTTAAAGACGCGCTTGAGGCCGGCGAGTTCGTGATCACGGGGGAGGTGGCCCCTCCTCATGGCACGGATTACTCGGCGATGCTTACAAGTGTGCGGACATTGGGCCCGTACTGCCATGCTATCAATATCACCGACAACCAGGGCGCGACGCTGCACCTGAGTTCGCTCGCGGCCTCGCGTGCCACGCTTGAGGCCGGGTATGAGCCGATCTTCCAGCAGACATGTCGAGATCGGAACCGCTTGGCGCTGCAGTCGGACCTGCTTGCCGCATGGACGCTCGGCATCGAGAACGTGCTGGTGGTCACCGGGGACGATCCTCGGGGGGGCGACCATGTGCAGGCGCAGGGTGTTTTCGACCTCGACTCGACGCAGCTGCTTGCCGTTGCGCGTGAGGTCAACGGCGGCACCGACATAAACGGCAAAGCGCTGGACGGGGCCACAGGCTTTTACCTGGGCGCGGCGATGTTCCCTGAGGCGGAGCCATGGGAGATAGCCCTCGAGCGCACGGTGGAGAAGGTCGAGGCGGGCGCAAGGTTCTTCCAGACCCAGGCGGTCACCGACATCGCCAAGTTCGCACGGGCTGCCGAGGCGCTTGAGCCCTATGGGGCCAAGCTGGTCGCGAGCGTGCTGCTGCTCAAAAACCCGCGGGTGATCGATTTCGTGAACAACCGGCTTGCCGGCCTCATGATCCCCGAGGAGGCCGCATCGCGCATCAAAGGGGCTGCTGACCCGCTTGCCGAGGCGGTCGCGCTTGCCACAGAGACCGTGCGCGAGCTGCGCGGACTGGCGCATGGCGTGCACATCATGCCGCTCGGCGCGGATGAGGCGGCAGTGCAGGTGCTTGAGCGTGCGGGGTGTGTGTAGCCGCCAAGAGGGTTGCCGTGTGGTGGTTGTGCCGACAGCACAAAATCCGGAGAGTTCCCATTGCCACTTGTGTATATATGGTGACTCATATACGCTGTCTCTGGATCCGCAAGGGTGCAAGGCGACCCACAGGAATCAAAACGCAAGTGCCGCACAGGTTTAGCCCGGGAGGTCTGAGATGCTGGCAAAGGTGTGCTCGAAGCGCCAGGCATGTGGCGTGCAGAGAGAGAGAGAGAGAGAGAGAGAGAGAGAGAGAGAGAGAGAGAGAGAGAGCTAAGGTCATGAGGTGGGCGGTGTCTGTTGTAGTGCCGGTAGCCCGCAGAACGAACGCCCACCGCCGATCACGCCTGACCTCTTTAGCCCTCGTTCTCGTTCTTGCTCTAAGCCCGGCATCCCACGCCTTTGCCGCAGTTCCGGACACCGCGTCGCCGGTTGCTCCCTCACTTAGTTGGGTCTCTGCCCTCTCGTCAGTGGCAAAAAGCCTGAACCCTTTCGCCGTCCAAGTTGCGTATGCAGCGCCGCCCGAAGAGCCAGCGCATGCATCATCTGGGCCTGATGAGCCAGCGCACAAAAACGTGCAGGGTGTCCTCGCGCAACCGGCGCACAAACCATCCACGTCGCTCGTATCCCGTATAAAGGCGCTCTGGTCGTCTGTCTTCAAGACACCGGCAGTACCAGCGGCCTCGGCCGCCACAACGCCTGTGCCGATGACCCTCGGGTCCCTGGCCCCTGGGCGTGAGGTCATAGGCGAGATAACCCAGGGTCGCACGCCCTTCAGCCGCGAGTACCAGCTTGCCGACGGCAGCATAAAGGCCCAGTACTCCAGCGTGCCGCTCAACTACGTGGATCCTGCGGCCGGCGATCTTGAGCCGATCGGCACGGCGCTTGAGAGGGCCGAGGGCGAAGGGACAGCACCCGCCGCATGGGTGAACGCGGCCAACGCGTTCACGATAACGCTCCCGGCCTCGCTCTCCGAGGCCCCGGTTAGCATCGAGGCATCCGGCACGTTCGTCTCCATGCGCCCTGCCTCATCAGCGCGCACAGGCGGCGCGTATGCGTCCGAAGGGGCCGTGTCCGCACGACCCGACAGCGATGCCACGCTCTTATACCCCCAGGCGTTCATCGGCTCGACGCTCGAGTACAAGTCCACGCCCTTGGGGCTCAAAGAGACGATCGTGCTTGACCGCGCACCAAGCAACGGCGAGCACATATGGTCGTTCGAGCTTGGGCTTGACGGCCTTGTCCCCGCACTCCAAGAGGACGGCTCGGTCACATTCACGAAGACAGGCACCGGCGACACGGTCTTCGTCATCCCCGCGCCCTACATGGAGGACGCAAGCAGGCCGAGGACGAGGGGCTCGCTCTCGACCGCCGTCCACTACGGGCTTTCTGGTATCACCTCATCAGGCTGCATATTAAGCGTTGTCGCGGACGAGGGGTGGCTCCAAGACCCCGAGCGCGTGTACCCGTGCCGCATCGACCTCGGTGTCGACTACCTCGTGGACCCGGAGTGCTGGTACGGCATCATGGCGGCCACCGTCTACTCGGCCTCGCCTGACAGCAACGTGAACAACTGGTCTTACGGGTACTCGATGTCGGCAAGCGACGACCCGCTCTCAGGGGACATCGAGCACTCCTTCATCCAGCCCTCGGAGTTCCTCTACTACGACTTGGGCATCAAACAGCAGTACCAGGGGCTCTTCCCTGTGGGCGCGAGCCTCTGGGTGGCCCCGTGGGACTGGGGAGGCCCAGGCATCCTCAGGGCCGAGATGTGCGAGACCGGTGTCCCTGCGTTCATGGACTCCATCACATGGAACAGCCACCTCTCAGGCGAGGGGCAGCCTGCGGGCTGCTACGCGGCCCCCGATATCGACCTTACGGAGGGCCCGGACGCGTCCAACGGCTACGGCTGCAACTACTATGCGTTTGATGTGACCGGCATGATGGCGCACTGGCAGGATGCCTGGGTCTTGCGTGAGTGCGCAACGGTACGCATCTCCGCAGGCGAGGGCACCTATGCCGTGTTCAGCGGGCCGAGCCACTACATCGAGCAGGCCTACTGGGAGGTCGAGTACGGGACAACCCCGTACGTGCCGCCGGGCTCCACCCTCCCCGCGGCCCCGTCCGTCTCGCTTGACTCCCCGGCCATAAACACCCCGGTGCTTGTAAGCCCCACGGTGTCCTGGGGCTACTACCAGGCAGACAACCTCCCCCAGGCGGCATACGAGGCCCAGCTCTGGACGGTCGTGAACAACATGGACACGCTCCTTAAGTCGGTGTCCGGCACAATCGAGGCGTCCCTCACGGTCCCCGCCCCAACAGGCGGCTTTGTGCCTGGCGTTACCTACCGCGTGAGGGCGCGTGCGGCGTGCGAGGGGGACGCGCAGACGCCGTATGTCTGGAGCGCCTGGGCCGAGCGTTCGTTCAAGGCTCCGTCGCTCCCCACCGTGTCGCTTGCCTCCCCGTCAGGCGCCCAGGCGACGACAAGCCCTGTGGCGGCCTGGGGCTATGCCCAGACAGACACCGTCGGATCAA